>Ga0315289_10000422_pt1 | contig 66037 bp, 64 predicted proteins | sample YL17G11_40_MG_FD_203452 | JGI IMG/M metagenome (GOLD analysis project Ga0315289, IMG submission 203452) | Sediment microbial communities from Yellowstone Lake, YNP, Wyoming, USA - YL17G11_40 | ecosystem: Environmental > Aquatic > Freshwater > Lake > Sediment | place: USA: Wyoming | collected... | reverse complement strand
TTCCCTGGCCATCAATCAGGGGATAGCGGAGCGAGAAATCCTGGGCCATGCGGACGATGGTATCGTATACTGCCACGTCTCCATGAGGATGGTATTTTCCTATGACATCGCCTACGATGCGGGCAGACTTCTTATAGGCTCGATTCCAGAGATTGCCCAGATCGTGCATGGCATAGAGAATCCGCCGGTGGACCGGCTTCAGTCCGTCCCGCACATCGGGCAAGGCCCTCCCGACGATCACGCTCATGGCGTAGTCCAGGTAGGACTTTCTCATTTCATCTTCAATATTTACCTGTACCCTCTGAGTTGGCAGTTCCATAGCTTAAATATCCAGGTTTTTCACATCGAGGGCATGCCGGTAGATAAAATCCCTTCTCGGCTCTACCTGATCCCCCATCAGGGTGGTAAAGATCTCATCTGCTTCCACCGCATCCTCAATGGCGACCTGCAGCAAGATCCTCTTTTCCGGGTTCATGGTCGTCTCCCAGAGCTGTTCCGGGTTCATTTCGCCCAATCCTTTATAGCGCTGGATCTCCTGTCCCTTCTTTCCTGATTCGATAACGTAGTGGAGCACTTCCATAAGGTTCTTGAGCCTTGATTTATCCCCATCGTCTTCAATGACATACGGGGGGTCACCCAGGGTCTGAAAGCCCTGAGCAATCCTCCTCAATTCTTCCAACTCCGGAGAATTGAGCAGTTCGAAGTTGATGAGGGTCTCATGCCGGGAACCGTTCTTCCGGATCTGGCAGAGGGCAGAGAAACCATCGTGTTCATTGTCTTCAACAATCGAGTATTCCATCGCTCCCTCGATACCGTAGTATTCGTCCAGCCTTTTCCCCAGCTCTTTTACAAAACGCTCCAGCGTATTCCTCTTTTTGAGAAAGTCCTTTGCTAGGCTCTCCTGAGATGCAATGATGTTGAGCAGGTTCTTATCCAGCCCTTTCCTCTCCAGCACATTCAGGATCTTCTCATACCGGAGGACCTTCTTTAAGAGCGAGGAGAGCGAAGGTCCGGAGAGGGATTGCTTCCTCTTCTCGGTGTGCAGTTTGATATTCTCCATGCCGCTTTCCAGGAGAAAATCTTCAAGAACTGCCTCGTCCTTGATATATCTCTCCTTCGCGCCCTTCTTCACCTTAAAGAGGGGTGGCTGGGCAATATAGAGGTGTCCATGCTCGATTAACGAAGGCATCTGGCGGTAAAAGAAGGTCATGAGGAGGGTCCTGATGTGAGAACCATCCACATCTGCATCGGTCATGATGATGACTCGGTGATACCGGAGGTTGGCTGGGTCATACTCTTCCTTGCCGACCCCTGAACCCAGGGCGGTGATGATGGTCCTGATCTCCTCGTTCTCCAGGATTTTGTCGAAGCGCGCCTTCTCTACGTTTAAGATTTTACCCTTTAAAGGAAGAATTGCCTGATTTCTGCGATCTCGCCCCTGTTTTGCAGAACCTCCTGCCGAGTCCCCCTCAACGAGGTAGAGCTCACACAGGCTCGGATCTTTCTCCTGGCAATCAGCCAGCTTGCCAGGCAGGCAACTGCTCTCCAGGGCGCTTTTTCTCCGGGTGAGTTCCTTTGCCTTCCGGGCAGCCTCCCGGGCACGTGCGGCATCTATGGCCTTCTCCAAGATCTTCTTTGCAATGCTCGGGTTTTCCTCGAGATAAGCAGACAGTTTCTCATTTATCAGTGCCTCTACAATCCCTTTTACCTCGCTGTTCCCCAGCTTGGCCTTGGTCTGCCCTTCAAACTGGGGATTGGGGAGCTGGATGCTGATAACGCAGGTCAGCCCTTCCCTGATATCATCACCCTCTAAGTCAACTTTGTAGTTCTTGGGGAGATTGGCGTTTGCGGCATAGCTGTTGATTGTCCGGGTAAAGGCTGACTTGAAGCCTACCAGGTGGGTGCCTCCTTCCTGCGTATTGATAGTGTTGGCATAGGTAAAAATAGTCTCTGAATACCCGCTGTTGTGCTGGAAGGCAACCTCCATTAACATCCCGTCCTTTTCACCGCTCAGGCAGATAGGCTTAGGATAGATGGCCGTCTTGTTCTTATTTAGATATTCTACAAAAGAGCTGATGCCCCCCTGATAGTTAAACTCATGCCGCTTATCATTTCTTTCATCCTCGATGGTTATGGTTACCCCTTTATTGAGAAAGGCGAGCTCTCTTAACCGCTGGGAGAGGATGTCAAAGCTGAAGTCCAGTGTCTCAAAGATCTCTTGATCCGCTTTAAAGGTAATCTTTGTGCCCCTCCGGCCAGTCTTGCCCATGACCTCGAGTTGCGTAGTCGGCTTCCCCCGGGCGTAAATCTGACGGTACACTTTTCCATCTCGATAGATCTCCATCTCGAGGTGCTCTGAAAGCGCATTGACCACCGAAACTCCCACCCCGTGGAGGCCGCCCGCCACCTTATAGGTCTGATTGTCAAATTTCCCGCCAGAATGGAGGGTGGTCATCACCACCTCCGCTGCCGGCCTTTTCTCCACCTGATGCATATCCACGGGAATCCCGCGGCCGTTGTCCACCACGGTGACAGAATTATCAATATGAATCGTTACATCCACCCGGTTGCAGAATCCGGCAAGGGCCTCATCAATACTGTTATCCACCACCTCAAATACCAAATGGTGCAGCCCTCTACTCCCGGTAGTGCCAACATACATGGCTGGCCTTTTTCTTACCGCAGCAAAACCTTCAAGCACCTTAATCTTATCTGCCATGTAGCTATTAATCGGGGTTGATTTTTCCACTCTTCTATCTCCCTCCTTTAATCTTTTCTAAGATCCTATCTAACTCCTCAAGGGAGTAAAACTGAATAACAATCTTCCCGCCCTTCCCCCTCTTCATAATCCTTACCTGGGTGGAGAGCCATCTTTTAAGCTCATTTTCGACATCTACAAAAAAGATGGTTTCTTTCTCATGGGTTTTCGTCGGGGAGATCTTCCCTCTGGTTTGCTTTATCCTTTTTACAAGATTCTCGGTCTGTCTCACCGAAAGACCTTTTTTTAGTATTAAATTATGCAACTCCCTCTGCTTGCCATGGTCTTCCAGGCTTAAGATGGCCCGGGCATGGCCCATGCTCATGAGATTTTTTTGAAGGGAGTGCTTAATCCCTTCGGGCAATCGTAAGATTCTTAAGGAGTTGGCAATGGTGGAGCGATTTTTCCCTAAACGGGTAGCCAGCTCCTCCTGGGTATGGTTAAACTTCTCAATCAATTTTCGGTATGCCTCTGCCTCTTCGAGGGGGTTGAGATCTTCACGCTGGAGGTTCTCGATGAGCGACATCTCCAGAACTTCTGTATCTGAGATCTCTCGAATGATCACCGGAACATCTGAGATACCAGCCTGTTGAGCCGCTCGCCAGCGTCGCTCTCCTGCGATCAACTCATAACCCTCCCTCCTTTTTCTCACCAGCAAGGGTTGGATGATACCTCTCTCCTTAATCGAAGAAACCAGTTCTTGGATCTTTTCATGGTCAAAGACAGTACGAGGCTGAAAAGGGTTGGGATGGATTTCTTCAACAGGCACCTTAAGAATCAGTTCACCCCTAGATTCTATCCTCTCTCTCTTATCGGGAATAAGGGCTTCCAGTCCTCTACCTAATACTCTCCTTTTCATCTGATCCGTCCCCTCTGTTAATTATCTGGGCCAGCTCCAGGTAGCATCGAGCTCCTGGAGAGCTTTGATCATAGAGCAAGATAGGTTTACCGTAGCTTGGGCATTCAGCCAAGCGGACACTTCTCGGAATCATCACACTGTAGACCTTTTTCGAGAAATACTTCCGGATCTCTGTAGCTACCTGGTGAGAGAGGTTGTTCCTCTTGTCAAACATAGTAAGGAGTATACCTTCAATCCTTAACTGCGGATTGAGATTTCTCTTCACAAGCTTGATGGTAGTGAGGAGCTGACTTAATCCTTCCAGGGCATAGTATTCACATTGGATTGGAATGAGCACAGTATCAGCAGCAGTTAAAGAATTGATGGTGAGAAGGCCCAAGGAAGGAGGGCAGTCGATGATGATATAGTCATAATCCTGCACAATATTTTTAAGCCCCTGACTTAACCGATTCTCCCGGTCGGGGATGCTTACCAGCTCTATCTCTGCCCCAATGAGGTCCAAGGTGGAAGGTATAACTTCCAAGAAAGGTAGTTCAGTCTTCCGGATGATGTTTCGCAAATGGAGATCAGCGATCAGGAAATGATAAATATTCTCTTTTACCTCTTCCCGTTTGATTCCCACTCCACTGGCAGCATTACCCTGAGGGTCAATATCAATGAGAAGGGTCTTTCTTTCCATCATGGAGAGTGAGGCAGCCAGATTCACTGCAGTTGTTGTTTTGCCCACACCCCCTTTTTGATTCGCTATGCAAATAGTCTTAGCCATCATCTTGGCTAAAGTCTACCCCTTTTTAACCAAGAATTGTTCAAAATAAATTTTAAACTTAACTTATTATACTACAGAAGAAAAAAGATCGCCAATAAAATAAGGGGTCCCATTGTTTCACGTGAAACACTTCAGGCCTTCTGGAGAAGGATAATCCTCCTTTTGCCCTTTTTCAAGGGAAGTTCGCAATCTAAGCACTCTTTCAATCTAAAACTTGCCTTCACCTGCTTCTCCTCCATTGCCTCTTTCGGAGTTTTTAGAACAATGAGGGTGCCCTTTTTTTTCAAATATCCTTCACTCACCTGCTGAAGCTCCTCTAAGGTATAGATCGCTCTGGAGACCACCACATCAAAGAGTGGCACTTCATCTCTTTTTTTCGCGTGCTCGGCTCGGCCGTGCATAGCCTCAATCCCCTGCAAGCCGAGCTTTCTGATGATGTGTCTCTGGAAAAACACCTTTTTGAGTTTTGAGTCTAATAGGGTAACCAAGAGAGAGGGTTCGGCGATCTTTAAAGGGATCCCTGGGAATCCTGCCCCTGACCCAATATCAAGAAGATAAGAGTGAAGAGGGATGAATCTCATGGGCAAAAGGGAATCAATGAAATGTTTGATCAGTATGTCTAAGTCTTCCTGAAGGGAGGTTAGATTAACTCTTTTGTTCCAGGCTTTAAGTTCCTTGAGAAAGGTGACAAACATCTGAAGCTGAATTGGCTTAAGAACCACACCAACCTTTTTCGCTTCCCGGAAAAGGAACTCCTGATCTAACTCATTCAATTACCTAAAGTCCCAGTCTTTTCTTTAACTTGGAAATGATTTCCCCCTCGTCTACCATATCCGATTTTCCGGTCATCCATCCTCCTAAACTCTTACCTGGCTCTGGTTCTTTTCCCGACCGGCGGTTTTTGTTGGTAGGTTTATCTAACACCTGGACCTTTTTTGTAACCTCTACCTCGGTCCCTTCCTTTTTCTTCTTTACTAAGGCGATCAGTTTACACCGCATGGTTCCTTCGACATTGATGATGGATACCCATCTTGTTTCGATAACCCCTTTCTCTGCCTTTTCAATGGGGTATTCGAGGTCCTGGTTAATTAACTCATAGAGAGAGTTCCACACCTCATCGTATCCTCTGGTCACTACCTCACGATTAGGCACGGGGACGGATCTTTCCTTTCCCGTTGCACAGGCAGAAGCGAGGGCAATAAAGATGACTAAAAGGATGACATAACATCTTCTCTGCATGCTCACTATTTATTCAATAAACCATGGTGATGTCAAGAAGAAAGAAAGGCTTAATTTGTTTGACAGTAAAGAATTCACCATAGTAGGATTAGTTAAATTTAGAAAAGGGGGTGGTTCAAGGAATGTCCTTGTTTCAGGCTGATCTCGTTCTGCTTCATGCCCCCAGTGTTTATGATTTCCGTAAGCGAGCTATCATGTCTGGTCCAATCAGTGATGTGATCCCCTCCACTTCAATCTTTGAGATGTATCCTGTTGGGTTTTCATCCATCTCTGAGTACTTGAGGAAGAGAGGATATACAGTGAGGATAGTCAATCTGGCTTACCTCATGCTCAAGGATGAAGGTTTTGATGTGGAGAAAAGCATACAAGGGCTTAAACCTAAAGCCTTTGGGATAGATCTCCACTGGCTTCCCCATGCCCAGGGAAGCCTAGAGGTGGCAAGGATCTGCAAAAAGTACCATCCTGAAACACCTGTAATTTTCGGTGGTTACTCTTCATCCTACTTTCACGAAGAGCTGATGAACTATCCACAGGTCGATTTTGTCATCCGGGGTGATTCAACCGAGGAGTCCATTTATAAGCTCCTCCTCTCCCTTGAGGGGAAGATCCCTCTCTCCCAAGTATCTAACCTAACCTTCCGGGAGGGTGGGGAGGTGAAGATAAACCCCTTAGCGATTATATCCCAAGACTTAAATGAATTTTCCAATGACTATCTGGGACTCTTCAGGTCAGCATTGAGGTTTCTCGATATAAAAGGTTTTACTGCGATTCACGACTGGTGGAAATACCCCATTACCGCAGTTATGACCTGCCGGGGCTGTAGCAAGAGTTGCGTGATTTGTGGGGGTTCGAAACAGGCTTTAAGGCTCTATTGTGGAAGAGAAAGACCCTCATTTCGGAATCCTCAATTGGTAGTTAAGGATATTGAGAAGGTCAACAGGTATACTGATGCCCCCATCTTTGTCGTAGGGGATCTACGGCAAGGAGGGGAAGATTATGCACAACAGATCCTCAAAGGCATTAGAGAAATAAAGCCCGAGAACCATATCGTCCTGGAGCTCTTTGAACCCGCTCCCCACCATTATTTAAAGGAGGCGGCCAGATCCATACCTAATCTCAATTTTGAACTCTCCCCTGAGTCACATGACCAAGGGGTGAGGGAGGCCTCAGGAAAACTCTATACCAATCGCGAGATGGAAGAATGTATACGCATAGCCCTGGATAGTGGTTGTAAGAAATTTGATCTCTTTTTTATGATTGGTTTGCCTAAGCAGACCTATCGCCTGGTGATGGAGAATGTGGCGTATTGCGACTATCTATTCCAGTCTTTTGATAAGAGATTGAGCACCTTTATCTCCCCCCTTGCCCCCTTTATCGACCCTGGCAGCATTGCCTATGAAAATGCTGATATTCTCGGCTACCGATTATTCTACCATACTTTAGAGGAATACCAGCAGGCCTTATTAGCACCAAGCTGGAAGTACACCCTGAGTTATGAAACTCAGTGGATGAGCCGGGAAGAGATCGTGGACAGTACTTATCAGTCTGCTTTAAGGCTCAACCGGGTCAAAAGAGATCATGGGATTATCTCTGAAGAGGTCTTTCAAACTGTGGAATCAAGGATAAAGAAGGCCTTAAAAGTGTTGGGGGAGATTGATGGGATCCTGAGAAACTTTCAAGGAAAAGAAAGAGAAGAGCGGCTTTTGAAGCTTAAAACTGAGTTGGGAAAAGAAGATGTTTCCACTATATGTGAAAAGGGGGAGATAAAATGGCCTGTTGGTAAGCGAGGAATAAAATACCTCAATATTCTCAAGGAGTTGGTCGTGGGTTAGAGGGAATGGCTTTGTCCACCTCCTTTTGTTTATCCAACCACGGATAGGTTTTCTTTTGGGGAAGGTTATTAGTGATGAGCAAGAAATAGTCTTTCTCGATCTTCCCATTGGAAGTGGCATAAACTATCCATCTCCCTGTATAGCCTTGAAGGGTGGAGTTAATAAAGACTTTTAGTCTCCCTTGCGACTCTTCCTGAAAGAGGATATTCAATCTGGCCACACCATTTAAGAAGAACTTCCGTTCTGCGGTAAATTGCCGGAAGTTCTCTCCGTTTATCTGCTCTTCTACAACTATGAGGTAGTTCTCTTTGTCTAAGATGGATATGTTCACTCCTTTCTCCACCAAGGCTTGAATCGTAGACCTCCAGGCAAGATCTAAAGGGGCTTCTAAGGTGAAAAGCTTCTCGATAGGTTTTTCTATCATGGGCGGTTTAGCCGATTATAACCCTGATAGATGATAATGGCAGTAAGAAATGCCACCTTCCTCCCAAAGTCACCAATCAGATCCCCGCCGATAGTTGTAACTGGAGGGAGATTGGCAAAGAGTAAGCCAACATCAATCACCGTGAGGATATTTTGCATATTCTGCGCGGTACGCCACTCTCTCACCGAATGCTGGGCACAGACATGGCCGATTTCATGTCCGAGTATGGATGCTAGCTCATCCTTGCTCTCGAGCCTGTCCAGCAAACCAGTGGTAATATACACGATCCCTCCGGGTGCAGCAAAGGCATTGATGGTAGTAGTGTTCAGTACTTTGAAGGTGAATGTGAGGTTAGGGCGATGAGACACTTTAACCAGTTCATCCCCGAATCGGGAAATCTTTTCTTTCAATTCTTCATCCTTGAGCACTGGAAATTGGCTTGTGATCACCGCATCTACATAATTGCCAAACCGAATCTCTTCCTCCTCCGACATATACCCTGAGCTGTCCATTGGCTTAAGATCAGAAGGAGTGGTTGCGCAACCAAATACGAACAGGGAAATCATGAGGCACGATAGGAGGTTAAAAGGCCCTTTCCTCATCAAATCATATCTCCTTAGCGCTCACCTCAAACTCCTCGTGATGGAAGCTGGGATTGGCCTTAATAATCACCTTCTTCTTCAGCTTCTGCTCCAGTTCCTCAATCCCTCCCCTCTCTTCATCGTACAGTAGTTCAGCAATATCAGGATGAACAACAGCGATGATCTTGCCGCCTGCGTTGTTCAGGGCTTCTCTCTTTATCTCCTGGAAGACCTCGTAACATATGGTAGCTTTAGATTTGAGGAACCCCTTTCCCTCACAATAAGGACAGGGTTCACATAGGGTTCCAACCAGGCTCTCCCGTGTCCTCTTTCGTGTCATCTCGATCAGGCCTAACTCTGATATCCTTAAAATGTTTGTCTTGGCCCGATCCTTCTTTAATGCCTCTTTCAACGCCTGGAGAACCCTTTCTCTTGCCCACTCCTTCTCCATATCAATGAAGTCGATAATAATGATCCCCCCTATATTTTTTAAACGGAGCTGGTAGGCAATCTCTTTAGCTGCCTCAAGGTTGGTTCGAATGATGGTCTCTTCATAGTTTCTCTTCCCAACGTATCTCCCTGTATTTACATCGATGGCTACTAAGGCCTCATTCTCTTCGATCAAGATGTATCCACCAGATTTTAGCCAGACCCTCTTCCCCAGAGCACGATTTATCTCCTCCTCAATCCCATAAGCATCAAATATAGGTTCCTCTCCTTCATAGTGAATAATGAAGTGACGAAGTTGAGGAATAAAGGTCTCGACGAACTCTAAGATGTTTTCGTATTCCTCCCTGGAGTCAATGATCACCCTCTCCACCTCCCTGCTGTAAAGGTCGCGAATGGCCCTTAAACTCATGTTCAATTCATTGTGGATGAGACCAGGCACAGGGGCTGTTGCCTTTTTCCTCTGAATGTTATTCCAGAGTTTCAGGAGGAACTCGAGATCCATGCGGAGTTCTTCCTCGGTCTTTCCTTCGCTGGCGGTCCGCACAATAAAACCCATACCATTGGGTTTAATCCGCTCCGCAAGCTCTTTTAACCTTTTCCTCTCAGTCTCATTCTCGATACGGCGGGATACCCCTATATGGTCAACGGTAGGCATTAGAACCAGGTGGCGGCCAGGGAGCGAGATATGGGAGGTTATCCGTGCACCTTTAGAGCCAATAGATTGCTTGGATACCTGGATCAAGATCTCCTGCCCCTCATGAAGCAGATCTTCAATCAGGGGGACATTGTTCAGGGTGCTGAGTTGTTCCCCCTTGGTCCCAAAAGGAATTTCCCCTTTCTCTGTCTGTCCATTCATCAAAGACTCTAATTCTTCAAAGTCTTCATAAATATCAGCCACATGGAGGAAGGCAGAACGCACAAGTCCGATATCAACGAAAGCGGCCTGCATCCCCGGGAGCACTCTTAGCACTTTTCCTTTATAAATGTTTCCGACTATACCCCTGTCAGAATGACGTTCGATATAGATCTCGGCCAATGCCCCATTCTCCATCAGGGCAACCCTCGTCTCCTGGTGAGTGACATTGATAATCAACTCGGAAGGCATGAAATGCTAATCCCCCTCTATTAATTCGGTTTTGAGAACCCGCATACCCCTCAGTTCATTAGGGTCTACATGGAATAATTTCTTGAGCACCTTTACCAGCCCCATCCTTCCCTTAAGGCTTAATCTGAGAAATTTACCATCCAGGAAATCAACCTCCAAAACAGGTGAGGGCCCATCACCCACACAAGCACCATTCCCCGTCATATCAAGAGCGCAATTGACCTTTTCTAAAGAGGTCAAAGATGAGGGATGGAAAGAATCAAGGGGAATTAAAAATTCTATTTTTTTAATTTTATCAGATAAGGTTGAGGATTTCAACGGAACTTCTTCAATCTGTAAGAGCCTCAAGCCAGTGGGTAGTTCCTGGTTCATCTTCTTAAGAAAGGTGGATGGGGTAACTTCTTCCAATACTATAAAGTCTAAGAACTCACAGATACTCTCCATGCCTAAAGGCAAGGCAGAACCAGAGATTATCCGAGGCAGGGGGTGAAACCCCTCGGAGTATTTTATGGGTATCCCTGCCCTCCTGATGGCCCGAGAGAAAACAGTTAGCATTTCCAGGTGACTTAAGAGACGGGCTGCATTGAGTTTAAAGAATCGGCAATGAAATCTTCTTTCTTTAAGAGAAGGGGTCTTTTTCGAGGAAGAGCAAAGGATGAGAGATTCTCTATCTTTCTCTTCTAAGGGAGAAGGCGGATTCCTATCAGGGCATACTCCACACCCCTGGCAACCGTTAGTCCTACAGTCTGGGGTTAGGACAGCCCTAAAAGCCTTTTCCCTTTCCCTCTCAAGAAAACCCTTCTCTACCTGAGGGTCAAGATGACCCCAGGGTAAGATCTCTCCTGAGGAGCGAGGTCGGTTTGCATAAAACTCTGCCTCTATCTGGTTCTCCGTGAATGCTCTCTGCCACAGATCAAAGCGGAAAGCTTCTTTCCATCCATCAAACCGACAACCCATTCTCTGCGCATTCATGATTATCTTTAAAAGCCTCCGGTCACCTCGGGCAAATACACCTTCGAGCAGGCTCATCTTCGGTTCCTGCCATTTGGGATTAAGCCCCATCTTTCTCAACCCCTTACACAGGAAATGGTTGATCTCCAAACTCTCATAGAGGGGTATTTGAGCCTCCCATTGAAACGGAGTGTGGGGTTTGGGCACAAAGGTGGAGATATTTACATTTATCCCGTGGTGGCCTGAGGTTTTTTTTGCTACCCTTTTAATCTTGTAACAAAGATCGAGGATACCTAACCGATCCTCTTCGGTCTCAAAAGGGAGACCTACCATGAAATAGAGCTTGATCCCTTTCCAGCCCCCCTTAAATGCTGCCTCTACTGTGCTTAAAATCTGCTCTTCAGAAACCCCTTTATTAATCACATCTCGCAGATGCTGAGTTCCTGCCTCAGGGGCAATAGTAAACCCTGTCTTTCTTACCCTTTTGATCTCCTCCATAAGATCTGGGGTGAGGGTCTCAACCCGAAGCGATGGAAAGGATAAAGCCACTTTCTCCTGGGATAACCTCTCCATAAGCCCTTTTACCAGCAACGTAATGTTACTGTAATCACCACTGCTCAAAGAGGTAAGGGAGATCTCTTCGTATCCCGTGGCATTCAGGGATGTGTCAACCAGATCACAGATTTTTTTCAAGCTTTTCTCCCTGACCGGGCGGCAGACCATGCCAGCAAGGCAGAATCTGCATCCCCGTGAACAACCTCGCGCTATCTCTAAGTTTATCCGATCATGAATGATTCTCATAAAGGGGACTATCGGTCGCGTGATATAAGGGGTCTGATCCAGGTTTGCAATCAATCTTTTCTTAACCCACGGAAGATTCTGGTTTAAAGGTACTATTTCTTTAAAAGTATGGTCAGAGTTATACGATGGTTGAAAAAGAGACGGGCAATAAACCCCTTTAATCCTCGAGAGTTCATCTAAAAGCTCTTTCTTTTTTCCCTTCGCCTTTTTCCACTTTAAATAGCAGTCGCAGATCTCAAGGATCACCTCTTCTCCCTCTCCCAGGACCATAGCGTCAAATAGGTCGGCAACTGGCTCGGGGTTAAAACAGCAGATCCCTCCCGCAATAATCAAGGGATACCTTTCATCCCTCTCTTTTGAATAAAAGGGGATCTTGGCAAGATCAAGCATATTCACCACATTGGTGAAGCAGAGTTCATACTGGAGAGAAAACCCGATGATATCGAAGGTATTGAGGGGGATTGAGGATTCTAAGGAACAAAGGGTTGCATCCCTCGTCCTCAAGAGACGCTCCATATCCAGCCAAGGTGCATAAACCCTTTCAGCAACGATATCGTGTCTTTGATTCAAAATGTGGTAGAGAATCTGGAGGCCGAGGTGAGACATCCCCACCTCATAGGTATCAGGGAAGGCAAGGGCAACCTTAAGCCTGTCTTTTGATAAATCCTTATGAACCGAATTGAGTTCAGTCCCTAAATAGCGACTGGGACGATCTACTATGGAAAGATTAATACTTTGCATATATAAAAGGTTAATTCAAAATGGGGTTGATGTAAAGGGAAAGTAAAGGGATTATAAAAACAGGCCTGTGTACCTGCCCTGATTCAAGTTCCTGTGCCTGTCCCCACAAATGGCAACCAGAAGGGTTTTGCTTATCAAAGAATGGCGGATTTGGAATCCATCCTCCAGCTTCTCCATCCTTCTCCATCCTATACCTTGACAAAACCACTCGATATGTTAATAAAATATAAAAATAATACCTCGCTCATTGCCTCAATCAGCGATAGTGCGGGAAATACCATCATGGATCTTGGAATTTATATCCATATACCTTTCTGTTTACATAAATGTCCCTATTGTGACTTTAACTCCATTGTAATAAACCCATTGCCTGAGGAGAGGTATGTAAAGGCCCTCTTGGATGAGATGAGAGATAGAGCTGGGGAGTTTAAAAAACATACAGTTGAAACCATCTATCTGGGAGGTGGAACCCCATCTCTCTTTTCACCCCTATCCATTGGTACTATCCTTGAAGAGATAGAAAACAATTTTTCTTTGGGCGAAGGTATTGAGATCACGATCGAGGCCAATCCTAATACTGTAAGCCATGTAAAACTCTCTGCCTTTCATTCTCTCAGTATAAACCGCCTGAGCCTCGGGGTTCAATCCTTCAGAGATGATTGCTTGAAAATATTGGGAAGAGTGCATACAGCGCAAGAGGCGCTCTCAGCATTTGATCAAGCAAGAAAGGCAGGATTTGAGAATGTTGGGATTGATCTAATCTTCGGAATTCCCCATCAAACCCTTGATGATTGGGAGGGAGATCTCGTTCGGGCCTTAAATCTTCAACCTGAACATATCTCCACATACCAACTTCACGTTGAGGAAGGTACGCCGCTTTACCAGAGCATGGCGAGAGGAGAACTTGCCTTGCCTTCAGAGGAACTTCAGGCAGAGATGTTTGAGGCTACCTGGGAAAGGCTTGACCAAGCAGGGTATGAACATTACGAGATATCCAACTTTGCCCGTTCAGGCCTTCGTTCCCGTCATAATCAGAGATATTGGAAACAAAAAGAGTATCTTGGGATTGGCGCAGGTGCTCATTCCTTTCTATGGAAGGGCTGGGGGATGAGGCGGGCGAATATCACCAATCCACTTCTCTATCTGGAAAGTACGGAAAGAATAGGGTATGAGGAAAAATTGAAAAAGGAAGAGGCGATCGAAGAAGCTATCTTTCTCGGGTTAAGACAAAGAGAGGGGATAGATCTTAAGAGCTTTGAAGAAAGGTTTGGATTGACGCTCTACCCACATTACCCTTTCTTGGAGGGGCTCTTAAAGGAGGAGTCGGGCCGTCTTAAGCTTACCCCTCGAGGCCTTCTCCTCTCAAACGAGGTGTTCTTGAGGCTAATGCCATGAGAGCATTAGAAATGATGCATGATCCACGATACATGATTCATGATAAAAACCTAAATTTTGCATCCTGCTTTTTTAGATCCTGCATCGAGCATCCTGTATCTTGCATCTTGATTATCCTCATCTTCTTCATCTCAGGATGCGCGATCAATCCAGTCACCTTGAAGAAGGACTTTATGGTGATCAGCGAGGAGACTGAGGTAAATATTGGAAGAAAGATAGACCCCTCTATTATCAAGGAGTTGGGATATTACAATGATCCAACACTGCAGAGCTATGTGAATGAGGTTGGCCAAAAATTGGTCAGCATTTCAGCGCGGAGGAACGTCCGGTACTATTTCAAGGTGCTGGATACGCCGATCGAGAATGCCTTTGCCCTTCCTGGTGGATATATATACATCACCCGGGGCCTACTCGCCTTCTTGAATAGTGAGGCTGAGTTAGCAGGGGTTTTGGGCCATGAGATCGGCCATGTTGTAGGAAGGGATAGTGCCAATCTTATCTCTGAATCCATGGCAGTGCAGATCCTTTCGCTGGGTGGTATGGCTGCTGGGCCATCGGGCCGGGAGATGATCCAGGCCGCTAATCTCCTGTTCAACTCCATAATGCTGGGTTATGGAAGAGAAAAAGAATTCCTCGCTGACGCACAAGGGGTGGAATATATGTTCAAGGCAGGGTATGATCCTTTGCAGATGACCGTTTTTCAGGCCCGGCTTTCCCAGAAAGGTCAGACACCTATCGGCTATCAACAATATAACATGACCCATCCGGATATCTTTGATAGAATGGGGAGGACTGCGGCGCGGGCAAAGGTTACCATTGCCATGGATAAGGCAAAAGAGGATATATCCGATCATCAGAAAGAGACATCAAGGTATCCGAAGGATGGGATCCTTGCCGATGAGTACAAGACACATTTAGATGGTTTGGCATATGGCCCAAAAGAAAGACTGCAGCGCATTCAGATTTACACTGCACAAGAGGGCGATACCGTTAAGTCAGTGGCTGAGAAGGCTTTGGGGGACCCAAAGAGATGGAGGGAAATAGCTGAACTGAATGGCATCAAGCTGGAGGACACGCTCTCCTCAGGGGAAAAACTAAAAATCATCTACTAACTGTTCACTCCGTAAAGAAGAGCAAAATTTAGATTATAAAAGTTCTTGACAAAAACCGACTAAATAGATTATTTCAAATCCTTCACCTTTTTTGATCTTGGAGGTAAGAGGAAATGGACGTAATTGGCAATAAAACCGTGCGCTGGGTGGTCGAATTTGCGACAGAGAAATACGCAGATAAAGAATTCATAGTCTTTGAGGATCGGGCGGGAAATGTAAAGCGTTATACCTATCGGGAGCTCAATGAGCAGGTAAATCGCTACGCCAACATCCTCTTGGGCTTGGGGGTAAAAAGGGGGGATAAGGTCACTGTCCACCTCTTAAATTCCCCTGAGTATCTCTTTTCTTGGTTTGCTCTCGCAAAGATTGGCGCGGTCATGATCCCCACCAATATCCTCTGTGGGGCGTTTGAGATGGAGTACTTTTTAAACTTCTCCGAGAGCACGATCATCATTACAGAACCAAACTATGTGCAGATGTTCAACAGCCTCCTGAGCAAATGCCCCACAGTGAAAAATATCCTCCTCTGTCGTACGTCCCCTGCGTATCCCAATGCCCAACTCTTTCCTAATACCTTGATCATGTCAGACTTGACAAAGGAGGCAACAACTGATTTGCCTGAGGTCAAGATTGATCCAGAGGATGATCTGATGATGCTCTTTACCTCCGGCACTACTGCCCGACCAAAGGCAGTTCAATTGACCCATGCCAATGCCATCTTTGCCGGTATCTTTGGTGTCCAGGCATGGAAGATCACTGAGGCAGACCGGAACATGCTGGTGTTACCCCTCTTTCATGTGAATGGCCAGTTCATCACCACGATGCCCACACTCACTGCTGGTGCCACTCTGATCATGGCCGAACAGTTCAGTGCTTCACGGTACATGGATCAGGTGAGACGCCATCGCGCTACCATTGGAAGCCTGGTTGCTGCAACTGCAACGATGATCTTGAATCAACCCAGGCATGAACTGGATGGCAAGAATGACCTGAGAATAATGTGCTACGCTATCGCTATACCCGATGAAAAGTGGGTAGAGTTTGAAACAAGGTTCGATGTGAAACTCTGCGATCTCTGGGGTTTGACCGAGACCCTGGGCGCCACCACTGTCAATCCCATTGATGGGGAGTTAAAGAGAAATTGTATCGGCTTATCCAGATTGGGTAATGAGATTAAAGTAGTGGATGAAAATGGAAATGAGGTTTCCTCTGGATCTGTTGGTGAACTCGTCGTGAAGGGGGTGCCCGGTCGCACCCTTATGAAGGGTTATTATAAAAATCCTGAGGCAACTGCCCAGACCATCAAGGATGGGTGGCTGTATACCGGTGATAACGCTTATATGGATGAAGACGGTTATTTCCACTTTATGGATCGCAAGAAGGATATGATCAAGAGGGGGGGGGAGAATGTTGCTGCGATTGAAGTGGAGTATGTGATCAGCCTTCATCCCAAAGTTCAGGAGTGTGCGGTGATTGGTGTCCCTGACCCAGTCCGTGATGAGGCGGTCAAAGCCCTGGTCATCCTGAAACCAGGTGAAGCTGCCACTGAGAAGGAGATTATTAACTTCTGTGCCGAGCGGCTGGCGAAGTTCAAGGTACCGAGTTTTGTGGAGTTCCGGGAAAGTTTCCCTAAGACCTCCATTGGTAAGATCCAGAAAAATGTGCTCAAAAAGGAAGAGGAGGAAAAAAGGAAAGGATGAACGGAGGGAAGAAAATGAAGTTTACAAAAGAGCAGTGTCTAAATTTTTATCGGGTAATGGCTCAAATACGTGCCTTTGAGGAGATGGTGAGCAAGAAGTTTGCCGAAGGGGCAATGCCTGGCTTTGTCCATGTATCTCTCGGTCAAGAGGCAGTAGCTGCTGGTGCGTGTGGACCATTACGAAAGGATGACTACATCATCACCAACCATCGAGGCCATGGACATTGTATCGCTAAAGGCGTAGATATGAAACCCATGATGGCAGAACTCTATGGTAAAAAAACTGGTCTGTGCAAAGGGAAGAGCGGCTCGATGCATCTCTCGGATATGGAGCATGGGATGCTCGGGGCCAATGCTATTGTCGGAGCAGGCATACCTATCGGGACTGGTGCGGCTTACTCGATCAAACTGAGAAAGACCGACCAGGTCGTGGTTATCTTCCACGGTGAGGGTTCTACGGGAAATGGGGTCTTCCATGAATCTATGAACATGGCCGCCCTCTGGAAGCTCCCTGCCATCTATTGCTGTGAGAACAATCTCTATGCTGAGATGACGCATGCATCATTGCACATGCCTTTTGAAAATGTAGCAGAGCGTGCCAAAGGCTACAACATACCTGGAGTAATTGTAGATGGGAATGATCCTGAAGCGGTGTATCAGGCAGTGGATGAGGCGGTTAAAAAAGCACGAAAGGGGCAAGGTCCTACCTTTATTGAATGTAAGACCTACCGCTGGCATGGACACTATGAAGGGGATCCAGCCAAGTACCGTATTCCAGGCGAACTGGAAGAGTGGATGAAGAAAGAACCTCTCAAGGTTTATGGAGATAAGTTGAAAAAGCTGGGTTACATTAATGAGGCTGGTATGGAACGGATCTCTCAAGAGGTTCAGGCTATAGTGGATGATGCGGTGAAGTTTGCTGAGGAGAGTTCATCGCCTGGGCCTGAAGTGATTTTCGAAGACCTGTACGCTTAGAGGAGAAGGGAGGAAGCGCTGTTATGAAGCAACTTAACAATGCCAGGGCGATCAATGAAGCCATAAAAGAGGAAATGCAAAGAGACGAGAGGGTCTGTGTCCTGGGCGAAGATGTAGGATATTCAGGAGGCCCCTTTACATTGACCCGGGGACTGATTGAGGAGTTTGGGGAGTGGAGACTCAGGGATACACCCATCAGTGAAGCCAGTATGGTTGGCATCGCTGTAGGCGCAGCCATGACCGGCTTAAGACCAATAGTGGACATCATGTTTATGGACTTCTTTGGCTTGATCATGGATCAAGTCTTCAACCAAGCAGGTAAGACCAGATGGATGTTCGCTGGGAAGGTGAACCTCCCCATTGTTATTACCACCTTGACAGGTGCCGGCTTGAATGCCGGTCCGCAGCACTCCTCCAGCCTTGAAGCCTGGTGCTGCCATATTCCCGGGATCAAGGTGGTGATGCCCACCACACCTTACGAAACTAAAGGTTTACTCAAGGCCTCGATTCGGGATGACAATCCCGTTATCTTCTGTATCCACAAAGGTATGCTCCGCTTGAAGGCAGATATACCAGAGGAAGAATATGTTATTCCCTTAGGCAAGGCAGTGGTGAGGAAGGAAGGGAAGGACGTCACGGTAGTTGCCGTTCAACAGATGTCCTTAAAGGCCTTATCCGTAGCCCAAAAACTGGAAGGAGAGGGGATCAGTGTAGAGGTAATAGATCCATTGACGCTAAGTCCCCTGGATCTTGCCACCATTGTGGAGTCGGTAAAGAAGACCGGAAGGCTGGTTATTGTTCATGAAGCAGTTAAGAAATTCGGAGTGGGGGCAGAGATCGCTATGTCAGTGATGGAAGAGGCATTTGATTATCTCGATGCTCCTGTGGTAAGGGTTGCTGCTCCTTTCACCCATGTGCCTTTTACCCCTACCTTGGAGAAGGCGTTTGTACCGCAGGAAGAGGATATCCTTAAGGCAATAAAGGGGGTTTGTGCATAGTTTAACGCCGCTTTAAGGAATTAAAGGGGTGAGAAACTAATATTTCTCTTAAAAGGAATTTGTAACGTAACGAAGATTTGAGGAAGGAGAAAAAGATGCCAAGTCGTTTTCAGGATATACCAATTCCGCCATACCCTGGTTCAAGGGATAAGGGCAAAGAGAGCCGTATTAAGGTTGCTGCCCTTCAAATGGAGCCACACATCGGAAATAAGGAAAGAAATGTGAAAGAGACCCTCCGCCTGATTGACAAGGCCGGGAAGGATAAGGTTAAGTTAATGGTTCTGCCTGAACTCTCCAATTCTGGCTATATCTTTAATTCACGGGAGGAGGCGTTTGCCCTTTCTGAGCCAGTACCAGCAGGCCCAACCACCCAGGAGTGGCTTAAGGCTGCCAAGGCTAACGATGCCTATATCTGTGCCGGCATCACCGAAAGAGAAGGCCTACACCTTTACAACAGTGTAGTAGTGGTTGGCCCTGAGGGCTATGTTGGCACCTATCGAAAGACCCACCTCTGGAATGAGGAGAAGCTCTGGTTTGAACTAGGGAATCTCGGCTTTCCGGTGTTCAGTCTCCCTTTCGGGAAGATCGGTTGTCGGATCTGTTATGACGGCTGGTTCCCCGAGGTAACTAGGATCTATGTAGCGCAAGGGGTTGATATTATCTGTGACTCCACTAACTGGGTGGTGGTGGGGGAACTGCAGACCTTGAAAAAACCTACTGCCGCTTATACAGCCCAGGCGCTCTCCCTGATGAACGCCTGCTTTACCATCTGCTCAGACAGAACTGGGATGGAGAGAGACTGCCAGTTTATTGGCAATAGCTGTATCATTGATCCTGCCGGTAGTTTCGTAGCAGGGCCTGCAAGCCCCAATAAGGCTGAGGTGGTAATGGCTGAGATCAATGTGGTGTCAGCCAGGTATCGGCATTGGTCTGAGTTGAACAATCCAATCACTGATCGGAGGACCGACCTCTATGATCAACTGTTAGGCTACTGCCCGGTTAAGAAGGGAAAGGCTAGTTAGAACAACAAGTTAAGCAAGACGAAGGATGATAGACCCAGTTCGATAAAAGTCGCAACTGGGTCTATCCATTTTAGAGAGTTTCTCATGAGAATCCTGGGGCTTGATCTTGGGAAAAAGAGGATTGGCATCGCCATCAGTGATGAGCTGGGATGGACCGCTCAGGGATTAGAAACCCTGGAGAGGCAGGATATCGGCAGAGACCTCGATTATCTTGCTCGTCTGATTAACACGTACCAGGCTGAGGAACTCGTCGTTGGCCTGCCCCGGGATCAATATGGTGAAATCGGTGCTGCTGCCCAAGAGGTTCTATCGTTCGTCGATCTCTGCAAAAAAACGTTTGCTATCCCCATAACTACCTGGGATGAACGTTTTACCACAGTTGCTGCTACTCGATCCTTGATTAAGGCTGACCTATCACGAAGAAAAAGGAAAAAGGTGGTAGATAAAGTTGCTGCGGTGCTCATTCTCCAAGGATATCTGGATAGAAGGAGAAAAGAAGGTAGATGAAAAAGAGTTTTTACTCTATCTTTATGGTGCTCATTTTATCCCTTACGCTGTTTTCCCTTTCCGCTATGCTTTCCTTAACCCTCCCTTCTTCCCTGGTGGTAACGGAAAAAGTTGTGGATATTCCCAAAGGGACTGACTTTTTGGGGATAGTTGACCTTTTGACTAAAGAGGGGGTGGTCCAAAATAAATTGTGCTTCTCTCTCTTTGTAATTATGAAAGGGAAGGTGAGGGAAATGCGAGCAGGAGAGTACCTCTTCAGCAACTCCCCGTTGCCTGATGAGGTTCTATCAAAACTGGTTACGGGAGAAGAGTTCTTGCACACCTTAACGATACCAGAGGGGTATAATCTCTTTCAAGTGGCAAGGGTAGTCGAAAATGCAGGCTTAACTGAAGAAGGCAGGTTTCTTGATAAAGCAAAAGACCGTTCCTTCCTCTCTTCCTTAAGGATTGAAGGGAGTAGTTTAGAAGGGTACCTGTTCCCCGATACCTATCGTTTTAGAAAGAATACCGGGGAAGAGGATATCTTAAGGGCCATGGTCAATCGTTTCAACCAGATTTATGATGAAACACACGAGAAGAGGGCTTCAGCTCTGGGTCTTACAAAAGAGCAGGTAGTGATTTTGGCATCTATGGTAGAAAAGGAGGCGGGGGTATCGTGGGAGAAACCCTTAATTGCTGCGGTGTTTGAGAACCGTCTAAAGAAAGAAATAAAGTTACAGAGCGATCCTACTGTGATTTATGGTCTAACCAATTTTAATGGTGACCTGACTAAAGAACATTTGAATGTGGATACCCTTTACAATACTTACCGTTTTAAAGGCCTTCCTCCTGAGCCGATTGCCAATCCTGGAAAAGACTCAATGATAGCAGTTCTCTACCCCGCTGATGTGGACTACCTCTATTTTGTCTCCCGGAACGATGGCACCCACTCCTTCTCACACACGTTAAAAGAACACAACCAGGCAGTAGAAAAGTATCAGAGGCGGCTGAAAATTCCACCGGGGCCTTTAACTATCTCTCAGAAGCCTTGATCTCTTCTTTCATCGCCTGAATCGTTTTTCTATAATCACCACTTCCGAAGATCGCCTGGCCTGACACGAAAATGTCAGCGCCTGCTCTCGACACATCTCGAATAGTATCCACTCCAATCCCACCATCCACCTCAATCTCTACTGACAGGTGCCTTTGATCAATCATCTCTTTTAACCGCTGTATCTTAGGGAGCATCGATTTAAGGAATTTCTGTCCACCAAATCCAGGGTTTACTGTCATGATAAGAATAAGGTCTACCTCGCTTATGATATACTCCAATACATCGAGAGGCGTTGAGGGATTGAGTGATACACCGGCCTTTATCCCCTGTTCCTTTATATGCTGAATGTGTCTCTGAAGATGGGTGGTAGCCTCAACATGGATAGTCATAATATCACTCCCTGCCTTGATGAACTCCTTTAAATACCTCTCTGGCCTTTCTATCATTAGATGGCAATCGAGGGGGAGCTTGGTTACTTTTCTCAACGCCTTAATGACTATTGGACCTATAGTAAGGTTGGGAACGAAGTGGCCATCCATCACATCACAATGGATAAGGTCAGCTCCGCAGGCCTCTACATTCTTTACCTCTTCACCCAACCTGCTAAAGTCTGCAGATAGAATAGAAGGTGCTATCTTTTTCATTTCCTCACCTCAGCGTAAAAAAGTCCCTGCTACAACCTTATGTCCCTGGATAAATTCTGAGACCTTCATCCTCTTCCGGTCCTGGAGTTGTACATCACGAATTAAGAGGCCTCCTTTACCTGTAATCACCTTTAGACCCTCTTTGCTTACCTCATAGATTTGTCCCACTCCTCCCTTAACCTCCTCACCTATTATCACAGATTCAAATATCTTCAAGGTTTTTCCTTCGAGATGAGTATAGGCAGAAGGCCAGGGATGTAAACCTCGAATCAGGTTATGGATCTCCCAGGCACCTTTTCCCCAGTGGATCTCACCATCTTCCTTCCTCAATCTCGGGGCATAGCTGGCCTGGGCATGATCCTGAGGAATGGACATTAACTTACCATTCCTCGCCCGATCAATAGTCTCAAGTAAGAGTTCAGATCCGAGAATTGCAAGTTTATCATGCAAGGAAGGGGCATTATCCTCTGGTTTGATTTTCATCTCTTTCTGCATAAGGATCGGCCCAGTATCCATGCCTTCATCCAGATACATGGTGGTAATGCCAGTTGTCTCTTCCCCCTTGATCAGTGCCCAGTTGATTGGTGCTGCACCGCGATATTTGGGGAGGAGGGAGGCATGGACATTGATGGTGCCAAAAGGAGGGATGCACAAGATCGACTGAGGAAGGATCTGGCCGAAGGCAATCACCACGATTAAGTGGGGTAAAAGTTTCTTAAGATCCATGATGCTCTTTTCTTCCTTTATTGATTGGGGTTGAAAGATCGGCAGATGATACTTAAGAGCCATTTCTTTAACCGGAGAGAATTGAATCTCCCTGCCCCTCCCTTTCGGCCTATCTGGCTGGGTAACCACGCACACAACATCTTCACCTTTCTCTACCAGCGCCTTCAAGCAAGGGGTGGCAAATGCCGCTGTGCCCATGAATACAATCCTTAAGCTATCCTTCATCTTCAAACTGATTCTCTATTCAGCAACGATTTTTGAATCTTTATTGTTGGATTTCACTATACCATAACCGATATGGGTGAACAATTAGCATAAAAAGCAAAATCCCCAAAATAGTATTGAAAGGAAGGGGCAGTTTTGCTATCTTGGTTTCAGGCATTTTGCAAAGGAGACTGATGAATGGTCAATAAAGCTTTAATACCTGCTGCCGGGCTTGGAACCAGATTTCTCCCCGCCACCAAGGTAGTCCCCAAGGAACTTCTGCCCATTGTAGACAAACCCAGCATTCAGTATATCGTGGAGGAGATCGTAGCCTCCGGCATCAAAGACATTGTCCTGATCACGGGAAGAGGGAAGAGCTTAATCAAAGACCATTTTGATATCACGTACGAGCTTGAAGACCTGCTTAAGAAGCAGGGGAAAAAGGATCTCCTTCAGATGATCCAGAAAATTTCCCATATGGTCCACCTTATCGCCGTGAGGCAGAAGGAACCGCTCGGCTTGGGACATGCCATCCTCTGCGGACGATCAGTGTTGGAGCATGAGCCCTTTGCCGTGCTTCTTCCCGACGACCTCATCGATCAGGAGATTCCCTGTACCAAGCAGATGATAGATCTTTTTGAAAAGTATAGAGGGGCGATAGTTGCTGTGCAGAGGGTACCTAAGGAGAATACCCATCTTTATGGAATAATTGATGCAGAAGAGGTAGGTGAAAGGGTTTATCGCATCAAGAATATGGTGGAAAAACCTCCTTTGGGAACTGCCCCTTCAACGTTGGCTATCATCGGCCGCTATATCCTCCCTCCGGAGATCTTTCCCATCTTGGAAAAAGTTCAGCCAGGGCGGGGCGGAGAGATTCAATTAACTGATGGGCTGGTAGAGTTAACCAAAAGGAGTTCGGTATACGGCTTTGAATTCCCTGGGCAACGCTATGACGCTGGAGATAAGCTTGGTTATCTCCAGGCCAATATCATATATGCGCTAAAGGATCCTAACCTGGCTCCCCAATTGAGGAGGCTTTTGAAGGAGATCAGGTGAAGGGAAGAAGCTTCCTTGAAACTCTACCCGAGAGAAGCATTGCTGAGGTGGCGATTGACCTGCCCCTCCCTAAAACTCTCCATTATCAAATCCCTCAAGTCCTCCAAAAGAAAATAGATTTAGGAAAGAGGGTTTTGGTTCCGGTAGGCAAACGTAAGGTCACCGGCTATGTCTTAGATTTCCTCACAGAAAGCCCCATAGAGGGACTGAAAGAGATCCTTGAGATTTTAGATGAGACCCCACTTTTTTCTCTGGAAGACCTAAAGTTCCTTAAGTTCCTATCAACCTACTATTTCTCTAAACCTAATAACACCATAAGGCTTGCCCTTTTTGAAGGCAAAGGCCAAACGCAGACCGCAGGCAAATTCTCACACCCAAGCCTTAAAAAGGAGAGATACGTAAGGATCAATGAATCAGGTCTTTCAATGTTCGATGAAAAGATCCTTAGGAGGGCACCTCGTCAGGCAGAGATCTTTAACCTTCTCAAAGAAAAAGGTGCAGTTCTGTATAAGGTGCTTAAAGAACAGTATAAGGGCGCTGACAGTGCCCTTAAGGGACTTAAGAAGAAAGGTCTGATCTCTACCTATTCTCTCGAGAGCTATCGAGAGCACATCCCCTATGCTGAACCCTCATTTGATCTCCCACCTTCTCTCACTAAGGACCAGACCACGGTGTGGAGAAAGATAAGGGAGGGAATAAGGAAAGGTGGATTTCATCCCTATCTCATCCATGGTGTTACAGGAAGTGGGAAGACAGAGATCTATCTGAAGGCGATCGAAGAGATGTTACAACATCAAAGGGGGGCGATTGTTTTAGTCCCCGAAATCTCCCTCACCTCTCTAGCCCTGGAGCGTTTCCGTTCACGCTTTGGCAAGAAGATTGCCCTCCTCCACAGCAGGTTGAGCGAGGGTGAGAGGCATGACGAGTTAAGAAGGATACGAGAAGGCAGGGCAAGGATCGTCTTAGGTGCCCGCTCAGCAATCTTTGCCCCGATAAGAGATCTTGGTGTCATTATCGTGGATGAGGAGCACGACCCCTCCTACAAACAAGAGGAAGGGGTCAGGTATAATGCGAGGGACTTAGCCCTGATCAAGGGAAGAATCTTCAATGCAGTGGTAATTTTAGGATCGGCTACCCCCTCGATGGAATCCTATTACAATTCTCAGATAGGAAAATTGACTTGCCTGTACCTGCCTGAGAGGGTTAAGAAGAGACCTCTTCCGCACGTAAAGGTTGTAGATCTCAGAAGTAAACCTTTAGGCAAAGAAGACCTCTTTTCTCCAGAGCTTAAAGAGGGGATTGAGGAGAGGCTCAAGAGGGGAGAGCAGGTGTTGCTTTTTTTGAATCGAAGGGGATTCGCCACATCTATCATCTGCCCTGAATGCGGTTATCTCTTTACCTGCCCTAACTGCAGTGTTTCCCTGGTTCAACACCTTAAAAAGGGGGTGCTCCTTTGCCACTACTGTAATTATCAAACTTCTCTCCCTGATAACTGTTCACAGTGCAATAGCATGAGACTGAAGACCATTGGTTGGGGAACGGAGAGGGTGGAGAGAGAGGTGAAGAGGGTTTTTCCCAAGGCAAGAGTGGCCAGGATGGATCGGGACACCACTAAGGGGAAGATGTCGTACCATCAAATCTTTACTGGCTTTGCTTTAGGGAAACAAGATATCTTGATTGGAACCCAGATGATCACCAAGGGGTATGATCTCCCTCAGATCACCTTAGTAGGAATCATCTTAGCAGACACCTCTCTATCGCTTCCTGACTTTCGGGCAAGCGAGCGAACTTTTCAGCTTTTAACCCAGGTTGCTGGCCGTACAGGAAGAGGAGATAAGAGAGGTGAAGTGATTGTTCAGACCTTTAATCCTGAGCACTACAGCATCATTTCTGCGTGTAACCATGACTTTTTGGGCTTTTACCAGAAGGAACTTGGGTTTCGCCAGGAGCTTAACTACCCACCTCTCTCTCGGCTGGTGGCATTTCGAATGGAGGGAAAGGAGGAGGGAGATTTAAAAACCTACACTTCTCATCTCGGAAAGGTGATGCGGGATATCTGGGAAAAAGAGGGGTATCAGAGGGAGATGGAAATCCTCGGTCCTGCCCCATCACCGTGGGCAAAACTTAAGGGAAGGTATCGTTATCAAATACTCCTCAAGGGGAAGAGGCCAAAACTACTTCACTCTTTAGTTGGAAGGCTGCTCAAGGAGAATGTCCTTAAGTCAACTGGCAAGGGGATAAAATGGAGTGTGGATGTAGATCCTATCCAGATGATGTGAAAAAGGTACAGTGAAAATGAAAAGGTGGAGGAGGAAGGAATGACAGAAGAAAAGGACTTAACCAAGCTTACCGCTATCAAATTAAGGGAGATAGCCAAAGAGTATCCAGAGATCCAGGGGGCACATGCCATGAAGAAGGAGGCTTTGATTGCGGCTATATATAGAGCCCGGGGGGAGCCGATCCCTGTGATCAAAAGGGGAAAGAAAAAAAAGAAGGTAGAGGGAAAGGATATTGGTAAGCTCAAGAAAGAAATCCGGGAATTAAAAGCTGAGCTGGCAAAAGCAGTAGAAACCAAGGATAAGTCCCTTATGAAAAAACTCAGGAAGAGCATCAAGAGACTGAAAAGGGAGACCAGAAAGGTTGCCTCTACACGATAAGATCATCTCGATATCCCCGTAGGTACAAACCTTCTTCTTAAAAGAGTTAAAAAAGCGTGTAGATGAAGGGGGCTAAGGCAGACCCTTCGGTAAATATGATGAGAAGGCTCAAGAGGGCCAGGAGGATCAGGATTGGTGCCAACCACCACTTTTTCCTGATCTTCATAAAATCCCAAAATTCTTTGAAGATAAGAAACCTTTCTAACCCTTTAATTTTGAAAGCCATGATGCCACTTTCCCCCGCTTTCGTTCATTCTAATCCAGTTCAAACCCCTTTCTCCAGTCAATGTCCTGGGTGAGGGGTTTCATTTCCCTTTTATCCAATAAAAAATTTCCCATGACCAGATAGTCCATATGGGTACGCATAAAGCAGAGAAAGGCGTCATGAGGGGTGCAGACAATAGGTTCTCCTCGGACATTGAAGGATGTGTTGATGACTACTGGGCAACCAGTCAACCCTTCAAACTCATTGAGCAAGTCATAGAAAAGATCATTCTCCTCCCGGGAAATGGTCTGAATTCGAGCCGAGCCATCCACATGGGTAACTGAAGGTATAGTCCTCTTATCCTTCTTGACTTGAGCTACCAAGAGCATATAAGGACTGGGGCAGTCGAGTTCAAAATAGTCTGCACATCTCTCTTGCAACACTGTGGGGGCAAAGGGTCGAAAGCTTTCCCGATACTTGATCTTTAGATTTACTACATCGGCATTTTTGGGATTTCGGGCGTCAGCCAGGATACTCCTCGCGCCCAAAGCCCGAGGGCCAAACTCCATCCTTCCCTGGAACCAACCAATCACATTCTGTTCGGCGATGAGTCTGGCAACCGTCTTTAACAATTCCTCCCTCTTACATTCCTTAAAGGAAATTTGATTCTCGATCAAATATCTCCTGATCTCATCATGGGAGAACTGTGGGCCCAGAAAGGCGTTCTTCATAACAAAATTCCGTGGTTTGCCCAGAAGGGAGTGATAAATGTAGCTGGCCACCCCTATTGCCCCTCCAGCATCTCCAGCTGCTGGCTGAATAAAGATCTCTCTAAAGGGAGTCTCTCTCAATACCTTCCCATTGGCTACGCAATTCAGGGCCACCCCACCGGCTAAACAGAGATTATCCAGGCCGGTCTCTTGATGAAGGGAGCGGCACATCCTCACTATGATTACTTCAGTTACCTTCTGAATACTTGCCGCTATATCCTTATGGCGTTGATCCAATTTGGTCTCAGGGATGCGAGGCGGACCACCAAAGAGTTTATCGAATCTCTTGTTCGTCATGGTGAGTCCATAATCGTAAGCGAAATATTTCATGTTCAGCTTAAAGCTACCATCGTCATTGATCCTTACCAATTCCTTTGCGATGAGATCGTAGTATTGAGGTTCTCCGTAAGGGGCTAGGCCCATGACTTTATATTCGGCACTATTCACCTTGAATCCCAAATAGTAGGTAAAGGCGCTGTAGAGAAGGCCCAAAGAGTGAGGAAACTTTATCTCTTTTAAGATCTGGATCTGATTGTCCTTTCCCCTTCCATACGTGGCAGTGGCCCACTCCCCAACCCCATCAATGGTGAGTATTGCAGCTTCTTTGAAGGGTGAGACCAGAAAAGAACTCGCTGCATGGGAGAGGTGATGTTCGATAAAGAGTATTCCCCCATCATAACCCAATTCTTTCTTAATGATCGAGGGGGTCCAAAGTTTTTGGTTTAACCATACGGGGATTGCCTTTATAAAGGTAGGGAAGGAGCGAGGAAAGGTGGCCAGATAGGTGCAGAGGATCCTCTCGAACTTGATAAAGGGTTTGTCGTAAAAACCCACATAACTTAACTCCTTCGAGGTAATGCCGCCTTCTTCGAGGCAGTACCTTATTGCATGTGTCGGGAAGTCCGGGTAATGCTTCTTGCGATTAAACCTCTCCTCCTGGGCAGCGGCAATGATCTCTCCGTCCTTCAAGAGGCAGGCTGCAGCATCGTGATAAAAACAGGAAATCCCTAATATATACATTGTTCATTACTCGGGGAAAACTAAAACTGTTGGCGTGCCCTCTCTAAGGTAACCTCATCCTTTTCCTTGTCAATCCAGAAGGTTGGGCTATTTGATAATTTCTTGTTCAGCAGATCTTTCTGAAGGAGTTTAAGGAGGATGGCCATGATACCTACGCCCAGGAAATAGATGATGCCGAGGATAATGGCGGTCTGAACAGCCGTAAATTTTTTAGCAAATAGTTTCCCATAGCGCAGCAAGGCTTTAAAAAATGATTTCATTAAAATCTCTGGTCGGGGAGAGGAGATTTGAACTCCCGACCTCTTGCTCCCGAAGCAAGCGCGCTAACCAGACTGCGCTACTCCCCGATCTTTTTTAAGTTTAACCTCTGTTTAAAAAATTCCATGGTGCTCTTGATACCCTCTTCCAGGGGTATTTTCGGCTCCCATCCCAGAACCCTTTTTGCCTTACTGATATCCGGCTGTCTAACCTTAGGGTCATCTTGGGGAAGTGGCCGATATACAATCTTGCTCTTACTCCCTGTAATCTTTAAAATCACCTTGGCAAACTCCAATACTGTCATCTCGTCTGGATTACCCAGGTTGACCGGTTCCCTTTCTTCAGACAGAAGGAGCCGGTAAATCCCCTCAATCAGGTCAGACACATAGCAAAAGCTCCGAGTCTGAGACCCATCCCCGAATACTGTCAGATCCTCCCCCTTTAAGGCCTGAACCAGAAAAGTGGGGACTGCTCTTCCATCATTCAGCCGCATCCGTGGGCCATAGGTGTTGAAGATCCGGGCAATACGCGTATCCACACCGTGGTAACGATGATAGGCCATAACCATTGCCTCGGCAAACCTCTTGGCTTCATCATACACTCCCCTTGGTCCAATTGGATTCACATTCCCGAAATAATCTTCGGGCTGAGGGTGAACCAAAGGATCCCCATAGACCTCTGAGGTTGAAGCGAGAAGAAACTTGGCTTTCTTCTCCTTGGCCAGACCTAAGGCCTTATGTGTTCCTAAGGAACCCACCTTCAGGGTTTGAATGGGCAGTTCCAGGTAGTCTATCGGAGAAGCTGGCGAGGCGAAGTGGATGATGTTATCTAATTTCCCGTCGACAAAGATGTATTCAGTAACATCAAGTTTGATGAGCTTGAATCTTTCATGACCGAAGTGGTGGGCAATGTTATTGACATCACCGGTAATGAGATTATCCATACAGATAACATAATGTCCCTCTTTCAGAAGCCTATCACATAAGTGGCTTCCCAAAAATCCTGCACCTCCGGTTACCAGCGTTCTCATCTCTTCAACCCATTACCTGTTAATAACCAATTCCATAGTACTCGAACCCCATCTCCTTGAGCTTCGAGGGGTTATAAATATTCCTCCCATCAAAAATCACCGGCGTTTTGAGCAGCCTCTTTATCTTATCAAAATCCGGCTCCCGGAATTCATTCCACTCAGTTACGATGACCAGCGCATCTGCTCCTTTCAAAATCTCATAGCCCCTTTTCCCATAAACCACCTTTCCTCCAAACACCTTCTTAGCCTCGTTTATGGCTACCGGATCGTAGGCCTTTATCTTGGCTCCCAGCTTCATGAGACGGTTAATAATAACAATCGATGGGGCCTCCCTCATATCATCGGTATTGGGCTTGAAAGACAGTCCCCACAGGGCAAATATCTTCCCCTTAAGAGTTTTACCGAAGCGCTTAATTACCTTCTCTGCTAAAATATTTTTTTGCCGCTGATTCACCCTCTCCACATCTCTGAGGATAAGGAGCTCGTAGCCCTTCTCTTCGGCTGTCTTGATGATTGCCCTCACGTCTTTCGGAAAACATGACCCTCCATACCCAACCCCAGGAAAGAGAAAGGAAGGGCCAATCCTCGGGTCGCTCCCTATCCCTTTCCTGAGCAAACTTATGTCAGCCCCCAATTTTTCACAGAGATTTGCCATTTCATTCATAAAGGAGATCCGGGTTGCCAGCATGGCATTGGATGCATATTTGGTAAGTTCTGAACTTCGGATATCCATGATCAAAATCGGCTTTCCAGTGCGGACGAATGGAGCGTAGAGTTCTTTCATCAGTTCAGCCACGTTAGGGTTGTCCACCCCAACCAACACTCGATCAGGTCTCATGAAATCTTCAATCGCCGCTCCTTCCTTAAGGAATTCCGGATTGGAGGCTACATCAAAAGGCACATCTGTCTCCTGTCTAATGATCTCCCTCACCTTTTCAGTAGTGCCAACGGGAACTGTGCTCTTCGTAACCACGACTTTGTAGTCATTCATTGCCTGTCCGATCTTTCTCGCTACACTCAGCACGTGGGTTAAGTCAGCTGATCCATCTTCATGGGGAGGGGTGCCTACGGTGATAAAGATGATGACGGACTCTTTGATCGCATCCTTCAGGTTGGTGGTAAACTTCAGCCTGCCTTCTCTTCGGTTGCGCTTAACCATCTCATCGAGACCTGGCTCATAAATGGGTGGTTTTCCTCTTTGCATCTGTTCTATTTTCTTCTTATTGTTATCAATACAAATAACATCATTTCCGTTCTCAGCGAAACATGCCCCAGTAACCAGTCCCACATAACCCGTCCCAACCATACAGATTTTCATCTTATTCCCCTTCCTGCTGGATAAACTCCCTCACCGCTTCCTTCCAGTGGGGGAGGATAAGGCCCGTTGTTCTCTCAAACTTGCTACAGTCCAATACAGAAAAGGAAGGTCGATTGGCTGGCCTCCCTATCTCTTGAGTGGTTATAGGAATAACCTTAACCTTTATCCCTCTGAGCCTGAGGATTTCGCAGGCAAACTCATACCAAGTGCAAGAACCTCGATTGGTAATATGGAAAATCCCTAAAGCCTCTATCTCAATTAATGCGTTGATAGCCCGGGCAAGGTGAAGAGTATAGGTAGGTGTACCACACTGGTCATCTACTACCTTCAGTTCATCCTTTTCTTGAGCCAGATGTAAGACGGTCTTTATAAAATTAGGGCCATTTACACCATAAAGCCAGGCTGTCCTAACGATGATAAATTTCTCCATGAGCTCTTGAAGGTACTGCTCACCCAAAAGCTTTGAACGACCATAAACCGAGAGAGGATTGGGAGAATCTGCTTCTTTGTAAGGCGCCCTCTTTTTTCCATCGAAGATATAATCGGTACTCATATACACCATCTTTGCCCCATTTTTCAGGCAGGCAAGTGCGAGGTTTTTCACCCCTTCTCCATTAATCGCAAAGACCTTTTTCTCCTCCTCTTCACATTTATCAACCTGGGTAAAGGCTGCAGCATTGACCAGTAAGTCCGGTCTGATTTCTGAAATGGCCCTTAAGGTTTCCTCCTGTCTGGTGATATCGAAATCTTCAATGTCAGTACCAACAACCTCTTTGTTTAAGCTCAGGACCTTGATCAGGTCCGTGCCCAACATTCCTTTAGCTCCAACCACTAAAACTTTCAAGGTGGTTTAATCCTTTGAGCGATTCCCGTACATCCGCTGATAGTAGTCACGGTATTCCCCGTTCTTGATCTTTTCCCACCACCACCTATTTTCCACATACCAATGAATAGTTTTTTCAATCCCTTGCTCAAAGGTGTAACAGGGAGACCAACCAAGCTCCTTTTTTAATTTACTCGCATCTATTGCATACCTCCGGTCATGTCCTGGTCGATCCTTCACATACTTAATCAGGGTTTCAGGCCGGTTGAGCTTTGAAAGTATAATGCGGGTGAGCTCCAGGTTAGTCTTTTCTGCACCTCCCCCGATATTGTAGATCTCCCCAAGCTCCCCCTGATGGAGGATGAGATCAATAGCCTGGCAGTGATCTTCCACATGAATCCAGTCCCGCACATTTAATCCATCGCCGTAGAGTGGCAATAACTCATGAGTGAGGGCATTGGTTATGAAGAGAGGGATGATCTTTTCGGGAAACTGATAGGGACCATAGTTGTTGGAGCAACGGGTGATTATGCCAGGAAATCCAAAAGTTTTATGGTAAGCCCTCACCAGAAGGTCGGCAGCGGCTTTGCTTGCCGCATAAGGGCTGTTAGGCTTTAAGGGTGACTCCTCGACAAACGATCCTTCAGGGCCGAGACTTCCATACACCTCGTCTGTAGAGATCTGAATAAACCTCTTTATCCCCCTTTTCCTTCCAGCCTCGAGGAGTACCTGGGTACCCAGGACATTGGTCGTAAGAAAGATGCTGGCATCCTCAATACTTCGATCCACATGACTTTCTGCTGCGAAGTTGACAATTGCATCTACACTGCGCCCCAGCACCTTGGTCACCAGTTCACCATCAGCGATGTCTCCCCGAGTAAAAGCATGCCGGGGATTACCCTCTATATCCTTAAGATTGTCAAGGTTCCCAGCATAGGTAAGCTTGTCTAAATTGACGACCATATAGGTATGGTACTTCGAGAGGATGTAGTGGATGAAGTTGGAGCCGATAAAGCCTGCTCCACCAGTGACTAAGATTTTCACCCTCTACCCATCCCTCCTCGTCCAGTCGTAAGGGATATCATTCTGATGGGGATCTATTCGGAATTCATCAGGATCATCGTATCGATAAACCTCGGTAGGGCAGTTGATAACCATTGCCTCTTCCTCGCTGATGCACTTGAACCCGTGCAGGATGAGAGGAGGAATCTGGATAAGCAGCGGCATGTGTTCGCCCACAAAAAACTCGTTTATCTCCCCGTAGGTTTTTGAACCCTCCCGATTATCGTAGAGGACGATCTTCATCATTCCCTTCACCACCACCATGTTGTCGTACTGCTTTTTATGGTAGTGCCAGCCTTTGACTACTCCGGGATAGGCTGTGGTGAAATACACCTGGCCAAACTTAATAAACAAATCATCGTCAGCCCGGAGCATCTCCATCAACCTTCCCCGTTCATCAGGAATAACCTTCAACTGTCTGGTCTTTACCCCCTTGATCATCGCTTTCCCTTTCTACAGCTTGTTCGCCCCGCTCATGGCTACCAGATTCGTGGCATGAACCAACGAATCAAAAGTCCCTGCATCGCTCCACCAACCATCCAGGATATCATAGGTCATATCCCCCATCTCAATGTAGGCATTGTTCACATCCGTAATCTCCAACTCTCCTCTATCAGATGGTTTGAGGGTTTTGATAATGTCAAAGACCCTTACATCATAGAAATAGATTCCTGTTACTGCATAAGGTGACTTAGGCAGCCTTGGTTTTTCTTCTATTCTTACCACCTTACCATCTTCGAATACAGGCACTCCAAACCGGTGAGCATCAATGACCTCTTTCAGGATGATTTTGGCCCCTTTTTCCTGTTTCTCAAATGACTGCACAGCCTGGAGGATGTTTTTTTCTATAATATTATCTCCTAAGATTACACAGGTCTTTTCCTTGTTAGCAAAGAATTCTGTTAAGCTCAAGGCCTCGGCAATTCCCCCTTCACCCACCTGATAGGTGTAATTAATGTGTTGAAGGCCGAACTCCTTCCCATTACCCAGAAGCCGTAAGAAGTCACCCGCGTTGTTGCCACCGGTAACGATCATGATATCCTTAATCCCTGCATTAACCAAGGTAATTATGGGATAATAGATCATTGGTTTATCATAAACAGGCAGCAGGTGTTTGTTGGTTACCTTGGTCAAAGGGTACAATCTGCTCCCCAAACCCCCTGCTAAGATTATACCTTTCATGTAGCCTCCTCTAATGGAAAAGGTTTGCTAAAATAAAGTGGTTAAATTGTATATGCTAAGGCGTAAATCTGTCAATTACTTTTCAAATTGCGTGGTTAAGCACTTTTTTTAATTTGAACAAACAGGGGGAGTGTGGTAAAAATTTAGATAATCATCTCACGGTAAAAGGAGGAGAAAGTGGGGGTTGGGAAATTTAAGCCATGAGTGAATCCATGAAGGTAAAAATCAACAGGTCAACCTTGGAACTGGTTGATGGCGATATCACCCGGGAACACGTGGATGCTATTGTGAATGCAGCAAACACCAGCCTCTTGGGAGGAGGAGGCGTTGACGGTGCAATCCACCGCGCAGGAGGACCTGCTATCCTTGAAGAGTGCAGAAAGATTGGTGGTTGCCCCACAGGAGGGGCGGTAATCACCACCGGTGGCAAGCTCAAGGCTCGCTATGTGATCCATACTGTTGGTCCGGTCTGGAGGGGAGGATCAGCGCGAGAAGCCACAATACTTTCCAGTGCCTATAAGAACTCCCTCAGAATTGCTAAAGAGCGGGGACTCAAAAGCATCGCCTTTCCCTCGATCAGCACCGGGGCCTATGGATATCCCCTTTCTGATGCCTCTAAGATTGCCCTCTCCTCCGTCATTGAACACTTGAAGGGAGACACCAGTTTAACCTTGGTTAGATTCGTCCTCTTCGGAGAGAGCTCATATAGGGCCTATAAGAAAGCACTCGAGTCAAAAGCTGAGGAGGACCCAGCAATTTCAGTCATTAATCCGTAAGACCCGTACATTTCACTAAAAGGAGCTGAGAAAGGAGGGGGCTATGGCTCAGTCAACCTTGGCCATTGTAGGTGGAAATGCTGCTGGAATGAAGGCAGCCAGTCGAGCCAGAAGGCTGAATCCAGACCTCAAAATTGTTGTATTCGAAGAGAAGGAGTATGTCTCCTATGCTGGATGTGGACTTCCTTATTTTACCTCCGGGGTGGTGAAAGAAAAGAGAGATCTCATCGTAACATCACCTGAGTATTTTAAGAAGGTCGGTAACATAGATGTTCATACCGGTCACAAGGTAATCCGGCTCAATCCTTCTGGTCGAACCCTCATCGCTAAAAATCTTCACACAGAGAAGGAGGAAATTTTCGCTTTTGATTCATTAATCCTGGCTACCGGGGTTAACCCTGTGGTACCACCTTTCCCCAATATCCATCTTCATCGAATCTTTACCCTGAAGACCATAGAAGATGGGGAAGGGATTCGCCAATCCATTCAAGGAGGAAAATGTAAAGAGGCTGTGATTGTGGGAGGGGGGCTCATCGGTCTGGAGATGGCGGAGAATCTGAATGCGGCAGGACTCGAGGTGAGCGTGGTCGAGTTGCTCCCTCAAGTGCTCCCACCTTTTAGCCCTGAAGTTGCCTTCTTTGTGGAAAAACATCTAAGGACAAGAGGGGTTAGGCTATACCTGGGAGAAAAGGTTAAGGGTTTTGGGGGTGATGAGAGGGAAGGTGTCAAAAAAGTCTTAACCGAAAACAGGGAACTTAACGCAGATCTTGTTATTCTATCCATCGGGGTAAGACCCAATGTGGAAATAGCAAAGTTGGCTAAGATTGCCCTGGGCCCAACCGGCGCCATCCAGGTCAATGAACGAATGGAGACAAACATACCTCGAATCTTTGCGGCAGGAGATTGTGCAGAAACAAAAAGTCTCATTACAGGAAAGCCTGCCTGGGTACCCCTGGGCACCACAGCCAATAAACAGGGGAGGGTAGCGGGAGAGAATGCAGCAGGGGGTGATGTTCAATTTGGAGGGGTCCTTCCCAGCATAGTAACAAAAGTTTTTGACCTGACCATTGCCAAGACTGGTTTGAATGAAAAAGAGGCTATCAATGCCGGGTTTGACGTAGAAAAGGCCATTGTTCTTCCCTTTGATAAGGCCCATTATTATCCCGGAGCAAAGCAACTCCTCCTCAAGCTGATTGCCAACCGTAAGACCCATCGCATCCTCGGGGGAGAGGTTCTTGGAGAGGCCGGGGCAGACAAGAGGGTGGATGTACTCGCAGCAACCATCTTCAAAGGTGCAACCTGTGAGGATCTTTCTCAATTAGATTTAGCCTACGCTCCACCCTATTCACCTGCCATGGATGCACTGATTACGGGAGCAAATGTTATGCTCAATAAATTTTCTGGAATCTATACAGCTATCTCTGCTGATGAACTTAGGCAGAGGATTGATCAAAAAGATGCCCTTCTCCTTCTCGACGTTCGGACTCCCGAGGAGTATAATGGTGGACATATACCTGGTGCCTGGAACATACCACTTGATAAGATACGAGAGCGCGTTTCAGAGATAAAGGGAACAACCAGTCCCATAGTCGTCTACTGCGGACAGAGTTTGAGAAGCTACAATGCCTCAAGGGTTCTGCAAGAATTTGGATTTGGCGAGGTGACAAATCTTGAAGGTGGAATAAAAATGTGGAGGTGGGGGCTTAATAAATCTTAAATTATCAATGGGGCAGTTTAATGAGAACATAAAAACCATAGCGATAGAAAGGAGGAACTTTATGAAACTGAAAGGATCAAAGACTGAAAAAAATGTTTTAACGGCATTTGCCGGGGAATCGCAGGCACGGAACCGGTATACCTTCTTCGCCAGCCAGGCGAGAAAAGAGGGGTTCCAGCAGATCGCTGCTATTTTTGAGGAAACAGCCAATCAGGAGAAAGAGCACGCCAAACGACTTTTTAAACTGTTGGAAGGGGGGGGTGTGGAGATTCAAGCCACCTTCCCAGCCGGTGTTATTGGGCAGACAGCAGAAAATCTCAAGGAGGCGGCTGCTGGAGAACACCATGAATGGGGAGAGCTCTACCCATCTTTTGCTAAAGTTGCTCAGGAGGGGGGCTTCGAAGATATCGCAAAGATATTCAAATCCATCTCGGTAGCTGAAAAGCAACACGAGAAACGTTACCGCGGGCTGCTTGCCAATGTTGAAGCCGGAACGGTGTTCAAAAAGGACAAGGTCATTGTGTGGCGTTGCCTCAACTGTGGATATATTCACGAAGGGAGGGAAGCCCCTGAGAAATGCCTGGCATGCGATCATCCCCGGGACTATTTTGAAATCCTGGCGGAAAACTGGTAGGCGACCTGTTCGTCCGAGCAAGGTTTAGAATATGTGACTTAGGGAGAAAAACATGGATACAAAAATCTTCTATAAGATAAGCTATGGCCTTTACATTGTGAGCTCAAAAAATGAGGGGCGTTTCAACGCCCAGACAGCCAACGCAATAATGCAGGTAACTTCTCAACCTCCACAACTTGCCTTAGGGATCAACAAGGGCAATCTTACCCATGAGTTCATCAAGGAAAGCGGTGTGTTTACCATCTCCATCCTCTCGCAGGATGTTCCCTTGAATGTCATTGGCAAGTTTGGGTTCAAATCCGGCAGGGAAGTAGACAAATTCGCTGACATTGCCTACCGATTGGGTAAGAATGGCTGTCCCTTTCTGATGGAACATACCTTAGGCTATCTGGAGGGAAAAATAGTAAAAGAGCTACCAGTAGAAACACACACAATCTTCGTGGGGGGAATCACTGATGCCGAGGTCTTGGCAGAAGGAGAACCAATGACCTACGCTTACTATCATCAGGTGAAAAGGGGAACCACCCCTAAGACAGCCCCAACGTATGTGGAAATAAAAAGGGAGGAGAAGATTATGAAGAAGTACGTGTGCAAAATATGCGGATATGTTTACGATCCCGCTATAGGTGATCCAGAAAATGGGGTAGCTCCAAACACTCCTTTTGAAAAACTTCCTCAGGATTGGGTCTGCCCGGTGTGCGGCGCAGCCAAAGACCAATTTGAACCAGAGGGTTGATAGTAGAAAGGGAGGGATATGAAGGTAGAGCTTAAGAAAGGGATTTACTGGGTCGGCGCCATAGACTGGAACCTCAGGGATTTTCATGGCTACACCACCCCTAAAGGAACCACATACAACGCATATCTAATCACAGGGGAAAAGATAGCCCTGGTGGATACGGTCAAGGCACCTTTTTTTGAGGAAATGCTTTCGAGGATCCGTGAGATCATTGATCCGGCAAAGATAGAGTATGTGATAGTCAACCATGTGGAAATGGATCACTCCGGGTCGCTGCCTTTACTCAAACAGGCCCTGCCACACATAAAGGTATTTTGCAGTCCGAGAGCAGAGGAAGAACTCAGGCTTCACTACGGGAAAGAGCTTTCTCTTTCCATCCTGAAGACCGGGGACGTCCTCGACCTCGGCGGAAAGTCCCTCACCTTTGTAGAAACGCCGATGGTCCACTGGCCAGATTCCATGGTGACCTACGTTAGGGAGGACAAAGCGCTTCTCCCCAACGACGCCTTCGGTCAGCATATCGCTTCCAGCGAAAGATTTGATGATCAACTTGGATGGGATACCATACTACCTGAAGCGACGAAGTATTACGCCAACATTGTCATGCCCTATGGCGCTCAGGTATTAAAGGCTCTCGATACCTTAAAAGGAATAGAAGTGGGGATCATCGGACCAAGTCACGGCATCATCTGGCGAAATGATATCCCTGAACTCATAACAACGTATGAAAGGTGGGCAAAAGGTGAAACAGAAAAAAGGGCACTCATTGTATATGACACCATGTGGGGTAGTACAGAAAAGATGGCTAGGGCTATCTACCAGGGAGTAGCAGAGGAAGGGATTCCCACCAAGCTGTACCGGCTGAGCATCTCCGACCACTCGGATATTGTGGCCGAATTGCTGAACAGCCGAGGGCTCTTGCTTGGATCACCCACCATAAATAACGGCGTTTTCCCAAGGGTTGCCCAGTTTTCCACATACATAAAGGGGCTTCGTCCAAAGGGGAGGATAGCCGCCGCTTTCGGCTCCTATGGCTGGGGCGGAGGGGCGGTAAAGGCCCTTACAGCTGACCTTCAGGCTTCAGGGATGGAAGTAATGGAGGAGCTTCAGGTGAAATTTATCCCTGATAAAGAATCCCTGAGCACATGCGAAGAACTGGGGAGAAGAGTGGCCCAGAGGATAAAAGGATTGTAAAGGAGGCTAAAAATGACAGAAAAATTGCAAGTCTACAAGTGTGAGGTGTGCGGGGACATCGTAGGGGTGCTCCATGAAGGCAAGGGGCAGCTTGTCTGTTGCGGCCAGCCTATGAAGCTTTTTACTGAGAACACGGTTGACGCATCAAGGGAGAAGCATGTCCCGGTTGTTGAAAAGACCGCAAATGGCGTAAAGGTAAGGGTTGGGAGCGATCCCCATCCCATGGAAGAAAAGCACTACATTGAGTGGATCGAGATCTTAGCTGATGGAAAGGCCTACCGCCAGTTTCTAAAACCAGGGGATGCAGCTGAGGCGATGTTTTATATCACAGCCACAAATATTATAGCACGTGAGTATTGTAACCTGCATGGTTTGTGGAAAGCTTAGTAAACAGTGACAACGAGTAGCGCTTTGGACGTGCCCATCGGCAGAGAGTCATGGCAAGGGCTGGTAACTGCTGAGGAGAAGTTTGCCGAGAGCCTCATGAGGATTGGCCATTCAATCGTTGTCACGCAGGCCAACGGTCGTGGGTTCGTGGGCAGCTTTAAAGAAATAAAAGGTGCTGTACTGCCTTCATCACACGCATCCAGTAGTTTGCCCCTCCCCGCCATCTGTCACCCACCGCCTCTCTTCTTTGCTGCCCCCTTGCCTTAATTGCCAATGAGCCACAGAGAGGTTTAAGATGATTCTCTTTTTGCTTATCTTTTTCCTCCTTTATGGCGGGTTGCATTACTATATATTCAGGAAGGCAAAGGCTGCTTTTGCCTTTGGTATCTGGCTTAGCAGTATTCTGATACTCTCCATGGCAATCATGATCTTCCTTCCTGTTATGACACGGTTTGCAGGAAGGTATGATTTTGAGTCTCTAACACGCCTGCTGGCTCTCATCGGCTATGTCTGGATGGGGATTGTGCTCCTCTTCTTCACCTGCTCAATCCTCATTGATCTCTACCGGTTCCTTATAAATGGGGCCGGCCTTCTCTTGCACAAAGATTTCTCCCGCATCATTCCTCCAGCACGCTTGCAACTTGTAATTCCTCTGCTGGTTTCTCTCGGCATAGGCACATACGGCTGTTTCGAGGCAAGGAATATCTGCACAGAGAGGGTAACCATAAAAACCCCTAAGATACCTCGAGAGATCAACACGCTCAAGATAGCGCAGATCTCTGACATTCATATTGGAATGATTATCAGAGAAGACCGGCTGAGGAAGATTCTATGGGAAGTGAAGAAGTCAAACCCTGATATTTTGGTTTCAACTGGCGATCTCGTGGATGAACAGATTAATAACCTTGAAGGGTGTAAAGAACTTCTCAGGAAACTCACGCCCCGTTATGGGAAGTTTGCCATAACAGGAAACCACGAATTTTATGCAGGGCTTGATCATGCATTGCCTTTTATTGAAAATGCAGGGTTTAGAATTCTCCGGGGAGAAGGTATTACTGCTGCAGGGCTGATTAACATTGCCGGCGTTGATGACCCTATTGGAAAACGCCTTGGTCTGATGAAAGAGGTTTCAGAACAGTGGCTGATCTCAAGGCTTCCCCGTGAAAAATTTACCCTCCTGCTCAAACACCAGCCCCGGGTGGAAAGGAACGCCCTCGGTCTTTTTGACTTACAGCTTTCAGGCCATACCCACAAGGGACAGTTTTTCCCCTTTAGCATCATCACCCACTTCATTTACCCCGCCGATTCAGGGCTGGCACATCTCCCGAATAGCTCTCACCTGTACGTGAGCAGGGGCGCAGGGACCTGGGGGCCGCCCATCCGTTTTCTCTCCCCGCCTGAGATAACGCTCATTGAATTGGTGCACGAGGATGGGCAGTAAAAGCAGGGGCAACCGTTATCGTTTTACTCGAACCAGGTAATATTGATCTTTCTTCAAGACGTTAACGATTACGGCACCAATGCATGGTCTCACCAGCATAGCCCTCACCTTTGAATCAAGGAGATTAAAAAGCTCCACACAACAACTGCTGATATGGACAGTGTCAGAAACAGAATAAGGGGCATCCATATATTTGCTGCCAGCCCGGTACCGTGGATTCACAAAATTGGCATGCACGGCAGTCCAGGTGCGTAAGAGATCTTCGAACCTCTCAGGAGGCTTTCCAGTCATCTTGCTAAGTCCGTTTACAATAGCCTCTCCCATCTCACGTGGAAAATTTCCCCAGCCTTCGGGCTGCCGGGAAAGATATTTCTCGTCTGTTGCCAGCCGGACAAGCTCTTCCTGTGAAGGAAGGTTTTCGGGCACAAACGGAGACAGCCCTATCGTGGTTTCAAGGAAGCGGCTGTACTTCTCGTCCAGCGGGAACGAAGAGACCAGCAGGGTTCTCCCCACATGCCTTGATGCATGATACCAGGGTGCTGCATCATATTTGCAGATGACATCCCAGGTGTGCGGCTCTGCATACCCGATGTCACCCCGCAGGGCTTCACAGGGATTCTTTTCAGCCCTGACCATTTCAACGCCTTTCTCTCCCATCTGCTTCTGCAGCTTTCCCAGCGCCTGCTCATCCAGCCAGTAGCAGTGTTTCAGGATGTTCACTTCACCTGTAACCATGGCCCCTTCCTTTCCCTGTTCACGTTTGGTTCCCTATTCTGCCCAATCTCTGCAGATCAGTTCAGCTTGTTCAGGCACAACCGTCGTATTTTTTAATTGATTGTGCACCCAATTTGATGAGATTAGCATTGCATTCATTTGTAAAGGCATAAAGTGATTTACCCCAAGTGACAATCTCCTGACAGAACCGTTCGGTCTTGCTGTTGGGTGCAGCATAGGCAACGAAAACTGCATCAGCAAGGGCTGCAACCAGATAATTCCTGAACTCGGCTCTGTTGGTGGAAACTCTGCGCTGAATTTCAGCGAAAGGGGAGAGGAAGAGAAGCCTCCCCACTTCGAGGGGCTTTTTGAATTCTCTCCTTATCAGCATGCCGTTAATGCTTCGAGCAGGGCAGATGATAATTGGCTGAGTCCCCCGCAGGAGGACTGTGAGACACTCGCGCTCAATGGGCGAGTGAAATCCGCTGATGACAGTTATGTCTGCCTCATTCAGTTTCTGCATGAGGTCATAGGTCTGTATGATCACGCTCCCCGGACACTTGACCGAGCAAAAGACGGCCATTATTTTGCCCTGAAGAGTATCAAGGTTGCCCAGCGCAGTAAGCGTTTTGGGTGTATGATCGCCAAGATATTTTTGAAGTTTTGAGGGATAACGTGGCTCCCCCAATCTGATAACTGCTTTCATAACAAATCAGTTTCTCCACCATTTTAAGCGGATTTCGCATTCCTTCCTGGGCAACCAGCTTCCTCCTGCCAGAATTTTTTCAAGAGCGTCTGCTGCTTCTCTCGGCGATACAATAGTATGGTCAATAAGTCTGTCCAGTATCCATAAGATCCCGTGTACGGCCACCCCTTCATCTTTTGCAATCTTTCTTAGCGCATCATCTCCTGTAATGAGTTCACAAGAATTCAACTTTGCCAGCAGAAATGCAAAGAGATCATTGGTTGAGGGCTTCGAGTATCGTTCTCTCAGCGAAATAATCTCTGCCATAGCGTGTTCAGGAATATGTGATATTTTGTACCCGACTTGAAGCAGATGTTTCCCAGGTGGGTTGATTAACTCCGCTACAATAACATCTGGCAAGACCAGTTCATACGGTAACTTCGTTACTTTTTTCAGAAGATTTCCGTTGAAGAGGTCAATGCAGGTGGTGGTATCAAGAATGAGCCGCTTCTGCTGCAAATTCTACCTGCAGGGATTTTCGGAATTCGTTAAACGGTTCGCCCAGAATTTCTGCAGCGCGTGCCGGAGAAATCAATTGTTCAATTACAGCCTGAAGGGCAAGCCTCTTGAATCGTTCCGGTTCTTCAGAAGGAACAGGGTATCCAGGTTCTTGGCGATGCCAGCCTTTAGCGCGAAACTGCTTAAACATATCTGATGCACGGCTCTTTGAGATAATAGAGAGATCCTGAGCTCGATAGATCCACTGCTGCATACTCATACCGTATTTCTTCTTGAGCATATTCAATTCGCCGATGTCAAGGGTATGCCGTTGCCTTCCCAATTCACGATATACTACCTCACCTGGGACAAGGAATGCGCCGGAAAATCGAAAGGCTGCTTTTTCTCCGTCAACGGGAGGACGGACATCCATAATTAAATGGCCGAGTTCGTGTGCCAGATTGGACCGCTGCCGGTCACCTGCAAGACCGTGCTTCACTACAATCACAGGTATTCTTTCGTCGGCCCAGCAGGAACAGCCATCGAAATCATCTTCCCCTTCGAGCATGACCACTTTTACACTACGGTCTTCAAGTACACCCGTCAGGTTCTCTATGGGGTCAGTGCCTAATTCCCAAAGCTCCCGCAGGGATATAGCTAATGCTTCAACATCTTCTATCTTCTTAATCGCGCGCTGTTTTTCATTTGGCAGCTTGATCTGCGCAAACCGGTTTGCTGGATAGAGGGATTCAACCTCTAAGTATTTTTCAACCCAGCCCTTTGCTTGTGCTTGTATAGACTTGAGATGTTTTTTAGAAACAGAGAGGCATTTCCTATATGCCGGTTCGCTCAAGGTTACCTGCACTGCATGGGGGCGGAAGAAATATTCCATTTTCACACCTAATGCCTTTGCGAGACGGATAAGCACGTCTGAGCCAGGCATTGCTCTTCCGAGTTCATATTTATGGATCACCTGTGCACTCACGTAGTTATCCATCCGCTCGGAAAGCTGCCTTAAAGAAAGCCCGGCAGCAATCCGCGCCTGTTTTATGCGATCGCCAATCATCCTTTTCTCCTTTCTTTGGTTGACATATTACAAATAATTTACCTTTTTGTCAACCAGAAAGTTTTTAAAAAGAATTATGGGGTTACACGCCCTGCGTAACGCATTATGAGTAATTTAAGACCTGGATAAAAGGTTCCAAGATGTTCTGCCATGCGCTGATTTCACCTCTATATCATCCAGCTCGTTCTGGTGGCGCTGGACTTCAGTGATGAGTTGGAGGAGTTCCTCGTGGGTCATGCGTCGTCCTCTTCCTGACTATCCTGCCGATTCTGGTTCTTATGAACTTTTTTCATCTCTCTCCGTTAGATCCCTCAATAAACCTTCTGCATCATCACTTATACGGTGTCGATCAGGCCTTCGTAATTCATCATTTAATTGTTCTTTTCGAGTTTCTAAAGCATTGATAACCTCTGCCCATTGGTCGCCAGATAATGTTTTTGGTTTCTCCATTTGTTTATCGAGTTTTGATACGAGAGCGGAATCTTTTTTTGATTTTGATAGAAGTCGGATATACCAAATGTGCATGAGAAGGTCTGCTACATCATAAGGATTTGGATTCTTTATGGTCTTGAAAAAGAAATCTACTATAGAGGAAATATTATCAGCACTTGTTTCAGCAACGTCACCGTATCCAGCATCATAAAATGTCATTCCTATCCATGACAGGGCATCACAGGCCTCTCTGGCCCGAACTAAGCTGATGGTGGTTGTTTTAGAAAAAACAACCCAAAAATAGGCCTCGTGCCAAGAAATCTGCTGGACAAGGTCATGAATGTGCTTAGTATTGTCAGTAACGGGTGTCTTCAACAAATACAGATAAACACGTGCAATATGCTTGATTGTTTGAATAATGTGCCAAAGAATAAAACTTGAGCCAAAATCCACCTTCTCTGCAAGATTACGAAAGTGGCGATAGATTGCTTCATTTAATTCTATGAATTCACTATAAGGATTAACCCATGGTTTACTATTATCTCCTTTTTTAATTTCGTACGCCGCTCCCGCCACTAAATATGCAATAGAAACAGAATTTGCTAAATCATATGGTGGGCTGCACGGCAATCCAACTATAGGTGAGCCAACATTTTTCTCATAAGCTACTGCAAGAGGCACTAATGTTTCTATTCTTTCGAGAATATCTCGAAGAATATGGGTAAATTGAAAGTGCTTTCGTTTTTGTAGATGATGAGCCAGGGTCATCATGTCTTTTAATGCCTCGTTTGCAAGAGTCCCTTTGCCTGTAATTAAGAAAAGCAGAGAAATCTTGAACCATCCCTCAATAGCTGGGAGATGAACATCTGTACTCTGAGTATTATCTGGTGCGGCTTTAGCAATGCTGAGAAGGACATCGCTACCCTGGAGAGCGGCGTCATCCAGATTATTTCTCTGTGCTGTCTCCACACATTCTTTTAGATAATACAATGGTGCATAGGTTAGAGGTGCAGTGTTTTTATGAAATGCACGTGCTTTTAAACGGACTGTATGACTGGCAATTGCTCCAAGCGATCTTACTACATGAATGGATGTTGTCTCTGCTTTGGTCGCCACGGCATTTCTGTTGACGTCCAGGAGATGTTCATAGATAGGAGTCAAAACAGAACGCACATCGCTATCAGAGGCTAAGTAGAATGCGTCAGGGGAAGGGAAAATCATTAGATTGTCCTTGCGGTTGCTTAGATAATGACATGCGGCTTCAGCCATTGTAGAAATAGCAATTTCTGCTGTATGGGTTTCACTTCTGGAAACGGCCTTATGCGCAATCTCAGCCAGTTCGCCCGACCATGTGTTCAAGACGTTAATGTGGTTAGGAGCTGACATATATAGAGCAGACTCTATTTGCTCTTTTGTCTGATTGTCTTTTTCCTCCTTGGATAAAGTTTCCCATCCTATTCGTGCAAGGCGAGATACGTTACGCTGGGTTTGCTTGATGTATCTTACCATCTCAAGTGACAGGCGATGGATTGGCCAGCTGGGTTCAAGAAATTGACCAATTCGTCGATAGTGCCAACGAAGTAAATCCAATGTAATGGCAACTATAACTATCTCTAATGGCAGCAAAACAGAACTTTTTATACCGAAAAGAATTCCATCAATAGACATTACAAAGGAAAGTAAGCAGAACGCCGCCAAAAAAGTGAAAATAAGCTGTGTAACGATATCATCCCTATAAAGCTTAGTAATGGAGGGCGTGAGGATCTCTCCTGCGCGCTGGAGAGGAATGATGGAAAGAGAAAATACTAGGGCAAGAATGGTTCCAATCATTCCACCTGCAGCAATAAAGATCGTGTCAAGGTTCTTAAATTCAGCGATAGATTTTTGAGCTATAGGCAGATAGAGACCTGTGGCTAATAAGAAACCCAAAATGGTGACTATATAATAATTGATGTGAATGCCGATTCTGCGAATTCGGAATAAAAATAGTGCAAGCCACTTTAATGCCTTGAAAATGTTATTAGCAATTTTCCCTTTTAGGGAATGTTTCACATCTATTCCTCCCCCACATCGCTACCCATCCGATACTTGATGTCATGGTTAATAATGAGGCCTACTTCTTCATCAGCAAAACAGCAGTGTTTGGCCAAGTCCATATCTATTTCATCAATTATGAATTTTGATAATCGGGGTGCAAATACTTGCACATCTAATGCTCCGCATTTCTTATGCGCCCCTCGATACATCTCTGAATTATCCTGAAGATTTTGCATCAATTGATTCGAAAGATGAGCCAATTTCTCTTTTATCAAACGGGCAAGGGTAATCCCGCGCCCCCTACTTCCTCACCACCAGCACCGGTATTTTTGTGTCCTTATGGATTACCCCAAAGGTGACGCTGCCAAGCAATGCTGCCTGCAGAGCAGTTCTGCCATGGGATCCCATGATAATGAGGTCTGCCTTTGACTTCTCTGCCTCTTTCACGATTTCCTCTGCTGGATGACCATGTCTGATAACCTTTTTTGACTGAATGCCTTCTTTCTTACATTGCTTTGAAGCTTTTTCAAGATAAACTTCAGCAGCCTGCCGCAGATAATCACCAACCGGCTCTATGAGGCGGGCTGAGGTTGCTTCATCAGGAATCGACTGGGTCATAAAGTAACGATCATCAACTACGGCAAGCAGTGTTATGGTTGAGCCCATCTGTTTTGCCAGCCCTATTGCATATTTAACTGCCTTCCCGGCTGTCTCTGAGCCATCTGTGGGCACAAGAATCCTTCTCATCATAAATTGTCCTCGCCAGCTAAAATTTAATCTCTTTAGATTCCTCTATAATTCTTTCCCGTTTAAAGGGCAAGGTTAAACCTTTCCTAATTCCTTTTTCTACAAAACTAAGTCTTTTTTTCAGGAAATGATTTACCTCTCCTGTTGACATATCGTTTTCTGAATTAAAAAGTGCTCTTCTGTGAAGCGTGCCCCTTTTTTCTTCTTTTCTGTCCTCATCCTGCTATGTCTCCTATTTTTCAGGATCATTATTGTGAGAACTAAGCAGGGGGCAACCGGTTTGGGGTAGACAGGGTGCGCTATTGCAGGCTTTTAATGAATTTCTCATTTCCTCTCCTTGCCCATAGTTTTTTTAGCTCCACTGCCACAAAGATACTGGCAGAAGCCCCTATGCAGAAAGTCAGTTCGCCTATACTCAGCGAGGTAGTTTTGAAGATCATCTGGAGGGAAGGTATGTAGGTGATCAGGAGTTGGAGCGCAAAGGTTAAGATCACTGCGAAAAGGAGGCTCTTGTTCGAAAAAAGTCCTATGGTGAAAGTTGATTCCTTTTCTGAACGAATGGCCATCACGTTGAACATCTGAAACATGGCCATGGCAAAGAAGGTCATGGTTCTCACGTGCTGGAGGTCGCGGTTGTTGCATGCCCACCACATAATCCCCAGGATTCCAAAGGTCATCCAGAGGCCCAGCCAGAGAATGTCCTGCCAGAGTCCACGGGCAAAGATGCTCTCTTTCGGGGCGCGGGGTGGTCTGCTCATCACATCCCTTTCCCCCGGCTCCAGGCCCAGGGCCAGGGCTGGGAGTGAATCAGTTACCATATTAATCCACAGGATTTGAATGGGAAGCAAGGGGAGAGGCATCCCCAGCATCAGGGCAAAGAACATGGTCAAGACCTCGCCTGAATTGGTAGAAAGCATATACCGGATGAACTTGCGGATATTGTCATAGATGATCCGGCCTTCCTTTATTGCGGAAACGATGGTGGCAAAGTTGTCATCCAAGAGGATCATGTCTGAAGCCTCTTTGCTTACATCGGTTCCAGCAATCCCCATGGCAACCCCGATATCTGCCCCCTTCAGGGCTGGGGCATCATTCACCCCATCGCCGGTCATGGCCACGATATGATCCTTGCTCTTTAATGCCTGTACAATATGAATCTTGTCCTCAGGGGATACCCGGGCGAAGACAGAAATCTCTTCTATAACCTCTCGCAGCTTCTCCAGGGAAAGAGAGGCTAACTCCCTCCCCTCCATTATTCTCCCCCCTGGTTTCAGTATCCCAAGTCTTTTCGCAATGGCAGCTGCAGTGGCTGGATGATCCCCGGTGATCATTGTCGGCCTGATGCCGGCAGAGAGGCATTGATTAACTGCCTCCTTGGCCTCTTCCCTCGGTGGGTCAGCCATCCCCACCAGTCCCAGAAAGGTAAGATCCCTTTCCACCTCGTCAGATGCTATCGTCTCATCCATCTCACGGCAAGCTAAGGCTAACACCCTTACTCCATCCAGAGCCATATCTTCATTGGCCGAAAAGATCCTCTTCTGCATATCCTCTCTGAGTTCTCTTTTCCCCTCCCTCGTCATGATATAGGGTGAGATCTCTAAGAGGCTATCTATTGCTCCTTTCACAAAGGCAATGCGGCGGCCATCGGGTGTGTGATGGACGGTTGTCATCCTCCTTCTCGATGAATCAAAAGGGATTTCATCGATGCGAGGGTATTCCTTCTCCAAGGACTCCTTTTTGAGACCAGCCTCAATGCCTGCCTGAAGAAGTGCTATTTCCAGAGGATCTCCCGTGCCTCTCTCATGATCGAGATGAGCGTCGTTGCACAGGATCATGGCATGGAAGATCTGAACGGTTAATGGGTCTTTCATGTCCCACTCATCTTTTGTGCCTTCTCCAGCATAGATGAGCTCTACCGACATCCGGTTATGGGTTAAAGTTCCTGTTTTATCTGAGCAGATGGTGGTTACACAACCGAGAGTCTCAACTGCCGGCAGTTTTCGGATCAATACGTTCTTCTTCGCCATCCTGTATGCACCTAAAGCCAAAACAATGGTAATTACAGCGGGCAGGCTTTCCGGGATGGCAGCCACTGCGAGGCAGATGGCAGTAAGAAACATGAGTTGGGGCGGGATGTTCCGGAAGACCCCAGCGATAAATATGATGAGACACAGAAAAAGGGCGGCTAAAGCCAGTTTCTTCCCCATCTTTTCAAGTCTTCCCTGAAGGGGCGTTTGCTTATCTCCGGTCTCTTGAAGCTGGTGGGCAATCTTTCCCAGTTCGGTATCCATCCCTGTACTCACCACCAACCCTATCCCTCGACCATAAGTAATTACTGTTCCCATGAAGGCCATGTTCTTCTGGTAGGGGGTGGAGGTTTCCGCTGGCAGAGAATCAACAGCCTTCTCGACTGGGACAGACTCTCCAGTGAGGGCAGATTCATCCACCCTGAGATTAAAGGTCTCTAACAACCTGAGGTCTGCTGACACCCTTTCTCCGGCAGTTAGGAGGAGGATATCGCCGGGGACAACTTCCCGGGCAGGCATCTGGCGATGCGTCCCTTCCCGCCTTGTAGTTACTACAGGCATCTCCAGCCGCTTCAAGGCAACCATTGCCTTTTCTGCCCGATATTCCTGGGTAAATCCGATTATGGCATTCAAAACCACGATGGCGAGGATAACAATGGCATCCATCGCCTCTCCAATGAATGCCGAAATCACCGCTGCAACAACAAGGATAATGATGAGGGTGTCGGTAAATTGTTTTAGAAAGAGGAGGAAGGGTGACACTCTCCGTTTTTCTTTAAGCTCATTGGGGCCGTGCAGCTCAAGCCTTTTCAGGGCATCTGCCCCTGAAAGGCCTTCAAGGCGTGAGTTTAGTGTAAGTAAGGCATCAGCGTGCCCCAGTGCATGCCAGTGTTTCATGGTGTTGCTCGCTGATCAAGAAGAATGAATAGGGTCATGCAGTGTTTAAAGCCTGCTTTAGGTTGTAGGTAGGTTGACAAAGTTTGTAAAAAGGACCTGGGCGCTAAAGTGCCTTCTCTGCTATATCTATCTTATACCCCTTCCTTGTATTTTCAAGCCAGATATCGAATGTTTCCCTTTGTTTTTTCTTAAGCATGGTTTGGCGAAAGGCCTCTTCTTCTGCCTTAAACTGGTCCTTCCCTACGTCCTTTTTCTCCTTAAGTTTAATCAGGTAGAAGTTGTCTCCTATGAAAAGGGGCTTTCCAGGGTATGGATGATCCGGGGTGAGAGAAAAGGCGATCTCTTTAAGCTCTCCAGACCTGCCGATTTTGGGGACAGAATCCCCCCTTCGATTAAAGAAGCCGGTGTTCAACAAGGCAATCTTTTCCTTGGAAGCGATGGTCTCTATTGCTTCTCCTCCCTTGAGTTGGGCAAGGATTCTATTTGCCCTGTCCTGTGCAAGCAGTCTTTCCTTCTCCGTGCGTAAGGCCTTTTCCACCTCCCCCCTCACTTCCGTTAAGGAAGGGATGTGCTGTTCCTGCCTCTCTATTACCTTGAGAAGATAATAACGTGGGGGCACTTTGATCACCGTGCTGAGGGTGTCTTTTTTCAAGGAAAAGGCGGTATCGACAAGCTCTTTCTCAACCGCTGCCTGTGCTCGAAGTTCTTTTGAAGATAAAAGAGGGGTTTCTTTTATCGGCACACCTTTTCCCCTGGCATAGGCATCTAAGTCTTTGCTGCGAAAAAGCTTATTATAGGCCTGTTCTGCCTCCTTCTCGGCTATGTCTTCTGCCTGCTCTTGCCGGAGTTCCTTTACAATCTCTTCCTTAACCTCTTCCAGGGGTTTAACCCTCGCCTCAACCACATCCTCTACCTTGATGACATGAAATCCGTACTTGGTCTGGATGACCGCGCTTATCTCCCCTTTGCCAAGGGAGAAGGCTGCTTGCTCAAATTGCGGAGCCATTTGTCCTGATTGAAAATATCCTAAGTCGCCCCCGTTCTTTGCCGTACCTGTATCCTCAGAATACTTCATGGCCAGGCTGGCAAAATCTTCACCTTTTTTAGCCAATGCATAGATCTCTTCAGCCCTTTTTCGTGCCTGCTGTAATGCCTCGGGGTTCTCTGCGGAAGGTATCTTGATTAAGATATGCCTCGCTTTCACTTTTTTGGGATCAGAAAACTTCTCAGGCGAAGATTGATAAATAGCTGCCACCTCTTGAGGCGAGATTAGGATCTTCCCTTCATAGTTCTGGGGGTCAAAGACCACATATTTAAATTTTGCTCTCGTTGGGACCTGAAATGCCTTGGCGTGGGCATCAAAATATTCTTTTACCTCTCTATCAGTAAAACCTTTATCCTGTATGCGTGGTGGTTCAATTTTAAGAAACCAAATGTCAACCTCTTGCTTTTCGGCAAGATAGGCTTCAAAAACCTCCTTCTCAGATACCTTGACCATGCCTTTAATTGTCTTTTCCAGCTTAGACACCACCATCTCGCTCTTCAGCTCATTCTCAAACTCCTGAGGGCTGAGGCGGCTATAGCGCAAGAACTGGAGATAAATCTCCCGATTAAAGGCGCCGCCTTCCTGAAATTTTGGATTGCCTTCGATTGTCTGCCTTAGTTCTTCTGGACTTACCCCCAGAGAGAGCTTCTCTGCCTCCTTCAAGAGGACTATGCGAGTGATCAGATTTTCCAAGGCAATCCGCCGCAGGTTGAGCTTTTCTATGGCCTCTTGGGGGATACCCTCTGGATAGAATCTTTGGTAAAGACGGAGGAGATTGCTATAGCTGGTCTGGTACTCCTTCTGGGTAATCTCGCAATCGTTTACCGAGGCAACCACCCCTTCCTTTCGACCCCTTAGCCCCCCGACACCCCAGAAGATAAAAACCACTATCACCGCAAAAAGGGCGATCTTAATGGCCCAGGATTTGGCGTTTTTCCTCATTAAATCAAGCATTCATTCTCCTCTCTCATGGATTCTTTTAAGATCTACTTAATGGCAAAAGTATTGCTTAGCCTCGTTTAAAAAGCAAGGGGTTTTGTTCTTTTAATTTCGCTCTTGATATGTAAGTTGTGCTCTGATAATATTACACTTTAAAAATTAAAGAGGCTGTACATGTTTATAGATCGCTTTTTGGGGCTATTTTCCAATGATTTGGCAATCGACCTTGGTACGGCCACCACCCTCGTTTATGTCAAGGGGAAGGGGATCGTATCCAATGAGCCGTCGGTGGTGGCCATTAGGAAGGATTCACGGGGTGCCAAAAAGATCTTGGCCGTTGGCAATGAAGCAAAAAAGATGTTGGGGAGGACGCCAGCTAATATCGTTGCCATACGGCCAATGAAAGATGGGGTGATTGCCGACTTTGAGGTTACCGAGGCAATGCTCAGATACTTTATTGCCAAGGCACATAATCGAAGAAATCTCATTCGACCCCGGGTAGTTGTCTCCGTGCCCAGTGGCATTACCCCGGTAGAAAAAAGGGCAGTTAGGGAATCGGCTGAATTGGCTGGCGCGAGAGAGATCTATCTCATGGAAGAGCCAATGGCGGCCGCCATTGGAGCTGGGCTGCCGGTGAGTGAACCAACGGGGAATATGGTTGTAGACATTGGGGGGGGTACAACCGAGGTGGCGGTTATCTCCCTCTCGGGAATTGTTTACAGTCATTCTGTGCGCGTAGCAGGCGACAAGATGGATGAGGCCATCATCCAGTATGTGAAGAGAAAGTACAATCTCCTGATCGGGGAGAGGAGTGCCGAGATTGTAAAAATTACTATCGGCACCGCCTATCCTGAGAAAGAGGTAAGGACAGCAGAGATCAAGGGGCGGGACCTGGTCTCGGGTATCCCCAAAACGCTTGAGATCAGCTCGGAAGAGGTGATGACCGCAATATCAGAGCCAGTGAACGCCATCGTGGAAGCAGTGAAGGTCGCCTTAGAGAGAATGCCGCCTGAACTTGCAGCAGACATTGTAGACAAGGGAATTGTCTTGGCTGGCGGGGGAGCACTTCTCCGCAACCTGGATGTCTTGCTTCGGGAAGAGACTGGCCTGCCTATCATTGTAGCAGAAAATCCTCTTACCACAGTGGTTATAGGGACAGGAATGGTGCTGGATGAGTTGGTTTTATTAAGAGAGGTTGCGTTGGATTGAAGGGGCGCAACCTTGGAATAAAAGATGTCTTTGGCTTTAAAAAAACATCGCCTTTCCTTTCTGGTGGCCTTTCTCCTGATTCTGTCTCTGGCCCTGCTCTCCTGGGACGTATCCTCCCCCCATCCAACTTCCCTCCTTGAAAGGACAGCCTTTAGGATACTGTATTTGCCTCTCAAGGCCTTCAGCCTCTTTTCAAATAAACTCTCCTTCTTAATTGACAAATACATCTTCTTGATTGATCTCAAAGAGGAAAACCTATTGCTTCGAGAGGAAGTCCAGAGGCTTCGCAACGACAACCGTTCACTCCAGATGCTTGCGAGTGAAAATGAAAGGTTGAGACGTATTCTTCAGCTTAAAGAAGGGGTTCCCTTAAAGGCTGTTGCCGCAGAGATAATTGGAGAAGATCCTTCGGGTTGGTATAAAATACTAATGGTCGACAAGGGGAGCGCATGTGGAATAAGTCTGGGCAATGGCGTACTTTCTCCCGAAGGCATAGTGGGGAGGGTGTTGGATTTGAGCGAAAACATCTCTAAGGTCATTTTGATTGTTGACAAAAACAGCTCCATAGACGCTATGATTGAAAGGACACGTGGTAGGGGCATTGTTGAAGGAAGGGGTCGCGGCCTCTGTGAGTTAAAATATGTGCCAATTGATGAGGATGTTAAAATGGGGGACCAGGTGGTTACCTCCGGCCTGGAGGGCATCTTTCCTAAAGGCTGCCCCATTGGTACGGTCACCCGTGTTATCAAGAAGGGTTGTGATCTCTTTCAATACATAGAGATATCGCCGGCTGTTAACTTCTCTCGGATAGAAGAGGTCTTGGTTACAACCCACTGAGCAAGAGAGTTAGATGAAAAAGTTTTTTGTATTTTTGGTTTTGGGTATCTTTCTTGTTCTTTTTCAGTCTTCTTTCCTCCCTCGTCTTTTTCCTCTTGTTCTCCGACCAAACCTCCTTCTCATCGTTCTCGTATATCTATCAATGAGCGGCGGTTCGGTCTGGCACACTTTTTGGGCTGCCTGTATGGGGCTTTTTTTTGATACACTTTCAGGAGGGCCTTTTGGTCTCTTTTTCTTTATCTTTGTGGCACTATATGCAATCTTAAAAGGGGTGAACAAGTTGTTATTGTTGAAGTCCCCTGTCTTTCAGGCAGGAGCTGTACTGCTTGCACATTTTTTGCAAGGGGTGCTATTAATTACAATTCTTGTTCTCTTGGGGCTTCCTTTCCCCGGGGAACCCTCTTACTTTGGCCAGCTCCTCGTCTGCTCCCTTATTGGTGCTTTTTTAAGTCCGCCATTTTTTGGTCTCTTTGAAAGGATTGACTGTCTTCCTGGACTATCCGGGTTTGATTAAAGGACGGTTTTATGTCTCGCGAGAAAGATTTCGGAAAGAGGTTGATTTGGATTCAATGGATAGTGGCCATGTCCTTTTTGACCTTAGTCTTCAGGCTCTGGCAGCTTCAAATTATTAAGGGGTCGGAATATCTGGCACAATCCATTAGAAATCGAACCCGCCTCCAGAAAATACAGGCACCCCGAGGGTTCGTTTTCGATGCAAGGGGACGTCCTCTTGTGAAGAACATCCCTTCATTTAATGTTTGCCTACTGCCCCAATATATTAAGGGACAAATTTCTGCCCAAGAAAGGCTGGCAAAGAATCTTACGTTAAACCCTTCTTTTTTGAAGGAGCGGGTGGTAGACATTGAGGGTTCCTTTCATTCCACTGCGCTAAAAATTAAAGAGGGTATAAGCAGGGAGGAGCTTGGTCTCATCGCCCAAGACAGGATGATCCTACCCGGCGTAATGATAGATGTTGTGCCCAAAAGGGTGTATGTTGAAGGTTATCTTGGCGCTCACCTTCTTGGATATGTGGGCGAGGTGGGCAGAAAAGATATTGGGCGAGGATATCCCCCATTCAATTACCAGCCAGGTGATTATCTTGGTAAGTGTGGTGTTGAGCAGGCAGCTGATGGGCTTTTGAGGGGGGTTGATGGGGGCATTCAAGCCGAGGTTGATGCATCGGGTCAAAGGATTAGAGTTTTAACAGAACGGGGGGCTATACCAGGGAAAAATGTATTTCTTACTATTAATTTAGACTTACAAAGGTTGGGGGAGGAATGTCTTGGTGCGCGCACGGGGGCACTTGTTGCTCTTGACCCAAGAGACGGGAGGATTCTAACAATGGTTAGCCACCCGCCATTTAATCCAAACCTTTTTTCGCAAAAGATTGCAAAAAGAGACTGGGAGAGTCTTTTGGCTGATCCATCTTGTCCCATGATAAATCGGGCGATCCAGGGCCAACTTCCACCTGGTTCTATTTATAAGGTCATATGTGCAATTGCGGGATTGGAGGAGGGGGTAGTTGATCCCGATACAACTTTTTATTGTCCGGGATACCTTCGTCTGGGGAATAGGACTTTTGGCTGTTGGAAGAAAGGGGGGCATGGCAAGGTAAATTTGAAGAGGGCCATAATTTCTTCCTGCGATGTATATTTCTACCGGTTAGGCTTGAGGTTGGGCGTTGACAGGCTGGGGAAGTATGCACGGCTTTTCGGCCTGGGGGAGAAAACAGCCATTGCCTTAGGGGGGGAAAGGGCGGGGTTTATACCCACGTATCGCTGGAAGAAAGAGAGGTTTGGTGGGGGGTGGTCTGTGGGAGAGGTTGCCTCTTTGGCTATTGGACAGGGGTACAATCTGGTAACACCCCTGCAGGTTGCAAACCTCTATTCTGCAATTGCAAATGGCGGGGTTCTCTATCTGCCGCAGTACATGCTGGGGGTTGCTGGAGAGGGTGAGAGAGTCTCTTTACAATTCTCTCCCCGGATGTTAAAAAAAATATTTATATCACCCAACACTCTTGGGGTTATCAGGGATGCGCTTTGGGGGGTGGTTAATTCTCCCGAAGGGACTGGGTGGAGGGGCAGGGTGTTTGGACTTGAGGTGGCCGGAAAAACAGGCACTGCACAGGTTGTTGAAAGGGGAAAGAAAGGGGGTGATCGGCGGTTCTCTGACCACGCCTGGTTTGTTGCCTTCGCACCCAAGGATGAGCCAAGGATTGCCGTGGTGGCGGTGATTGAACATGGGGGGCATGGGGGCGGTGCGGCTGCCCCAGTTGTACAGAAATTTCTTCTCGGGTGGAAAAATTGCATGGGGTGACCTGATGTTCTTTGTTGACCGCATGGTAATCAAACATTTTGAGTTTGGAATTTTGGGTGGGGTAATTTTAGTTGTTGCGTTGGGGTTAATTAACCTTTACGGCGCGTCTCTTTTTCCACGTCCAGAAGGTTTGGCGTCCCCCTTTTTTCGACAGTTCATTTGGTTTTTGATCTCAGCTTTCTTTGTGTTGCTTGTATTGGCCATAAATTATCACACCTTAGTTTATTACGCCCACTATTTCCACCTTTTTTCTTTATCATTGCTCTGCCTGGTTATCTTTATTGGCAAGATTTCCTCCGGGGCACAAAGGTGGATTGAATTTGGCCCCCTATCTTTTCAACCTTCTGAGCTCGCCAAAGTCACCCTCCTCCTCTCTGTTGCGAAGACCTTTTCAGGGGGCCTTGGCGAACGAGAATCTCGGCATTCTATTCTTAAACCCCTATTTATCCTTATTCCAACCGTTACTTTGGTGCTTATTCAACCAGACCTGGGAACGTCCATTGTATTGCTGCTTTTGTTCTTCTCTGTGCTCTTTTTTGTTAACGTGCCTTTGAGGCGACTAATGCTGTTGCCAATAGCCTTAATTTTATTAAGTCCCCTGTTGTGGTTTGGACTTAAAGACTACCAAAAGGATCGCATTCTCACGTTTATTAATCCTGGCAAAGATTCTCTCTCAACGGGTTATCATGTAAATCAATCTAAGATTGCGATAGGTTCTGGTAGGGTCTGGGGTAAGGGGTTTGGCGGGGGAACCCAGGGTAGGATGAGATTTCTTCCCGAACAGCACACTGATTTTGCCTTCTCGTCGTGGTCAGAACAGTTTGGGTTTTTCGGTTCGGTGTTTTTGGTTGGTCTGTATTTTTTTATAATATCGAGGTGTCTAAGGTTGGCTTTTCGCGCAAAAGATAGTGAGGGCTTTTGTTTGGCAATGGGGGTCTGTGCGCTAATATTCTGGCAAACGATCATAAACACGGGGATGACCTTGGGCGTTCTCCCTGTGGTTGGGACTGCTCTGCCGTTCTTTAGTTATGGGGGGTCGTCTCTTCTCGCCTGCATGATTTCAATGGGGTTGGTTCTCAATGTTTCTATTAAACGGTTTGTAAAAAATGTTTTTTAGGTTTTTGCTTGAAAAAAGCCTAAGATTACAGTAAATATCTAAGTCTAAACAATAAGCGCGGCGTTTCTTATGAAAGACGTTTGGGAGAAGCTTTTATCCTCTGTAAAAAAGAAGGTTAGCGGGCAGGCCTTTGAGACCTGGTTCTTGCCTATTACTTTTGTTGACATTGCGGGAGAGCTTCTGGTTGTGGCGGCTCCAAATGCGTTTTTCAAGGAATGGTTCTCGGAGCATTATCTCTCCTTAATCCGCGATGAACTAAGGGAAATTGTGGGAAAAGAATGTGTGGTGCGGGTTGAGGTAATAAAAGAGGCTGGGCGATCACAAAAGGGGGGCGCGGAAAATGTTTTGGGCGAAGGGGGCAGGGTAAGCGAGGGCATTTTAAAGGAGAAGAACCTAAACCTTCGATACACATTTGATAACTTTGTGGTTGGGGGCGGCAACCAATTTGCGCATGCTGCTGCAGTGGCTGTGGCAAGCTCACCTGCCACCACATATAATCCTCTCTTTGTTTATGGCGGCGCCGGCTTGGGGAAAACCCACCTCCTCAATGCAATAGGGCATCATGTAATTACAAAAAACACCGCCCAAAAGGTCTGTTATATAACCTCTGAAAAATTTACCAACGAACTTATTAATTCCATCCGCTACCAAAAGACAACCTCATTTCGCGAGCGCTACCGAAACGTAGACGTGCTCCTCCTTGACGACGTAGAGTTTATCGCCGGGAAGGAGAGAACCCAGGAAGAATTTTTTCATACCTTCGATTCACTCCATGAATCAAAAAAACAAATCGTTTTAACGAGCGACAAGCTTCCCAAAGAGATTGCGGGGTTGGAAGAAAGGCTTCGGTCTCGTTTTGAGTGGGGATTAATCGCGGACATTCAGCCCCCAGACATAGAGACAAAGGTTGCCATCTTAATAAAAAAGTCCTCTTTAAACAACATATCCCTGCCAAATGATGTTGCATTCTTTTTGGCATCGAATGTGAAATCAAACATAAGGGAGTTGGAGGGTTTTTTAATTAGGCTTGGTGCGTATTCCTCGTTTACTGGGGCTAAACTCACTGTCGATTTGGCAAAGGAGATACTCAATGACTTAATAAGAATTAAAAGAAGGGCGGTTAGTGCTGACTTGGTTTTAAAAGAGGTGGCCGGTTCCTTTGATGTTAGGGTGTCCGATATTAAATCTAATAAAAGGCACAATTCTATTGTTCTGCCAAGACAAGTGTGCATGTATTTGCTTAAAAAGCTTACAGATCTGTCTTATCCGGAAATTGGGCGGGTTTTGGGGGGCAAAAACCACTCTACTATAATTTATGGGGCGAGAAAAATTGAGGGGCTTATTAAACAAGATAATAAAATTAAGGGCGCCATAGAAAAAATTGAGGGGGAGTTTTTTTTGTAATCAACATTTTTTGAACATATTATGGTGGGCTTAACAGTTGGTATGGCTTTATGTTTTTGGGGACATTGCTTTTTAATCACTCGACACTAATACTACTATGAAATTAATTATAAAGAAAAAAGAAGTAGTAAAATCATTTGCAAACATTCAGGCGGTAACGGAAAAGAGCGCGGTAATTCCCATATTATCCAATATGCTCCTTGAAGCAAAAAGCGATAAGTTAAAACTGTATGCTACCAACCTTAAAATATCATTAATGGATGAATGTCCAGCAGTTGTTGAAAGAGAGGGAAGTGTAGCATTAGATGCTAAAAAAATATTTGAAATTATCAAAGAAGCACCACATGACGAAATTATTTTAGAGAAAAGCGAAAATAATTGGGTAAAAATAACCAGTGAAAAGGTTGTTTATAGTTTGGCGGGAAACAATCCCAAAGAGTATCCAGAAAGGATACAGATAAAAGAAAAACCCCCATCCAGAGTAGTAGCTACGAAAATTATAGAAATGATAAAAAAAACCATATTTGCCGCTGCAGAAGATGAGAGCAAGGGGAGTTTGGGTGGACTGCTCTGGGAGGTTGTTGGGGGCAGAGAGAGAAGACTAAGGATAGTGGCAACCGACGCCCACCGCCTCTCGTGTGTCGAAAGAAAAGAGGAGGAGGGGGAAAGCATTAACGAAGAACTAAACAATATTATTGTGCCCAAAAAGGGGATGCTGGAGTTGAAAAGATTATTGGAGGATATCGAGGGACAGATGGTTGACTTGTGGACAGAGGGCGGCAATCTTTTAGTAAAAAAAGAAAAGACATTAATGGCAATTGGGTTGATTGAGGGCGAATTTCCAGACTATAAGAGGGTGCTTTCCTTTAAGGGCGAAAGCAGGATAGGCATTAACGCTCAAAAATTATTAAGTGCGATAAGAAGGGTTTCCATAATATTAGAAGAAAGGATACGCACAATAAAGATTTTACTGTCACCAGGCACGATAAAAATAGTGGCCCACAACGCGGAGATAGGAGACGCCAGCGAAGAGGTGGGCGTCGATTATGTGGGAAATGAGCGGGAGATATGCCTCAACTTAAGATACATTCTGGACTCCCTTAATTGTCTAGAAAGCGAGGGGGTTTTTTTAGAGGTGAGGGGGCCGAACGAACCCATAAAGATTTTGCCAGAGAAAGACAAAGACCACACATTAATAATAATGCCCATGGTATTTTAAGGGAAAGAGGAGGCGCCCGTAGTTGTTTGGGAGGTCAAAAAATAAAACACAAACCGGAAAAGAAGGGGGGGTGACAGGCGAAGAATTGGCCGCCATCTCGGCCGCCCTATCGACAGCCTTACAAGCAAAACCTATGGCAATTAAAACAAGAACCCCCAAAAGAATTCCCCGCTCGCGCTGGAGGTGGATGGGAATAATAGGCCAGATGGAGTGTGTGGGGCAAAAAGGGAGGGTTTAATTTGATTAGGCGTTTTAAGGTAAGCGTGGGCAACAAGGCATATGAAGTAGCAATAGAGGAGATAGGGGGGGCTTCACAAAAAGATGCCCCAAGCCAGCCCACGCCAATCAACCGCCCCCCAAAAGCCGAAAACACCCAAACGCCCAAACAGCAGTTCAGAGAAAAAACAGAGGGCTGCAAAACAGAGGCCGTTGTTTGCCCGATGCCAGCACGGGTGATTTCAATTAAATGTAGGGTTGGAGAAAGAGTGGAGGCGGGAGAAACGCTCATCGTCATTGAAGCCATGAAGATGGAGCACCCCCTTTGCGCCCCCAAAGACGGAGTGATATTAGAGATAAAAACAGTGGAGGGGGCAAGCGTTGCCTACAATCAGCCCCTAATAATAATTGGTTAGATTAACCCAGGCATTGGTTAGATTAACCCAGGCAAAATATATTATCAATATTATCGCCAAACCCCTGCTGGGGTAATAAAATTACCAGATGCTCAAGGGGGTCATCAGGGACATAGGAAGATGCAGCACCATTGGAATGGAAATGGCCGCATGTGTGCTGGTTGGGGCCGCAGTTGGTTACTTTATAGACAAAGAAATAGCTGGCATTAGGCCATGGTCCACATTGATGTTCACCCTGTTAGGGTTTTTGGCTGGCGTTAAGAGATTGTTGGCCTTAGGTAAAGAAAGTGGTCGGAAAAAGTGGCGATGATGAATATAGAAGAGATTAAGACTATAAGCACCTCTCTTCTTTTGGCCCTGTTTTTGTTGGGCCTTCTTTTTTCATTTGATTTCGCAGTAGCAATAGCCATTGGGGGCATTCTTGTAATAGCAAACTTCTTTTTATTAAACAGGGGAATTGAGGCCCTTTTACTTGGCAAACAAAAAAAGATAAAAAATTTTTTACAATATACGCTTAGGTTTGGATTGCTTGTTTTAATTATTTATCTGGTGTTTTATTGGAAAAAGATAAACATCCCAGGCTTTATCGTTGGTTTATCCGTTATCTTTTTGGGGATAGCTATTGATTCAATAAAAAATAAGCTCGATACCGACAGAACCCTTCGTTCTTTAAAATGAGTTCGGTTAAAATAAAACACATAATACCCCCCAAAGCAATCCCCCTTGCCGCCCCCACAACTGCAACCCTATTTCCCTCTCTTTCTTGGGCTGGCGAAGAAGGATTTTTGTGGATCTCCCACACCCCCCTTTGGAAGTGGTTATTTGCCTATGAAGGCAAAACAGAGGCGTTGGTTGATTTTCACACGCTCAATGCCACCCCCGCCATTCATAGCATATTAGTAAGCATTTTTCTCATAACAGCCGCCCTTTTTGTTAAGAAAAGAATAGACGTAGATAGAGATAGCCTACCGAGCGAACGTTTCAATCTGACAAATATATTAGAAGTACTGGTAGAATCAGTTTTAGGGCTTCTTCGGGATAACGTGGGACCAAAAGGAAAGAGGTTTATCCCCCTCATTGGTACCTTGGCACTCTTTATACTTTTTTCTAATCTCTTAGGTCTCGTGCCAGGATTTCTCCCCCCTACCGACAACATAAATATTACGGCAGGATGTGCGGTAATAGTGTTTTTCTCAACCCACTACCTTGGCATTAAAGAAAGCGGCCCCAAATACCTTAAGCATTTCACCGGCCCCAAATGGTGGCTCTCCCCCATAATGGTACCAATTGAGATCATTGGGCATCTGGCAAGGCCCCTCTCTCTTTCCGTTCGACTCTTTGGCAACATTACAGGGGACCATATGGTCCTGGTCATATTTTCAGCGCTCATTCCACCAGTTGTCCCAGTCTTTGCTCTTTTTTTGGGACTTTTTGTTTCAATTATCCAAGCCTTAGTTTTTATTCTTCTCTCTATGATGTATATATCGAATGCCATAGAGCATGGCTATGATCGCTGACTTAGCAATGAAAAACAAGAAAGGAGGACGTCTATGTTACAAGGGGCTTTAAAAATCTTTCTACTTTCCATGTTGTTTTTGGTGGTTTTTACAATGACGGCCCATGCTCAAGGAGAAGCAGGGGGCCTAGACCCATCAGTAAAGAAGTTTATTGCCTTGGCCAGCGGCTTTGGGATAGCCATCGCAGCGGGCGTTGGTGCCATAAGTCAGAGCAAGGCAATAGCTGCTGGCCTTGAGGGGATTGCCAGAAACCCGGGAGCTTCGGGCATGATAACCACCCCACTCATCATTGGTTTGGCCTTGATAGAATCTCTGGTAATCTATGCCTTTGTGATCGCATTCTTGCTTCAACTTAAGCTATAGAAGAAAGGCGTACAACCCCAACCCTAGAGAAGATCTAAATCAGCACTCTTAGAGACCAGAAAGGACCATGATTAAATTAAATGCTACCCTTATTGTTCAAGTGGTGAATTTTCTCCTCTTGATGTGGATTCTAAACCACCTGCTTTTTAAGCCAATCCTAAGGGCGCTGGAAAAAAGGGAAGAAAAGGTCAATCACCTCCTAAAGGAAACAGGCGATCTTTTGTCCCAAGCGCAGGGGGTAAAAGAGGAATATGAGATGAGGATAAAGCAGGCCCAAACCCAGGCCTTAGAGGTGAAAGAAAAGATTGAGCGGGAGTCCAGAGAAGAAGGGGAGAGGTTACTAAAGAAGGCGTTCGTCAAAGCAGAAAAAGGTCTTGCAGAAACCAGCGTGGCAATTGCAAAGGATGCAGAGGGGGCAAAAAGGGAATTTGAAAGGCTAAGCAGAGAGATTTCTCTTGAGATCTATCAGAAGATTTTGGGGGTGAGATAAAATGCGAATTTGCCTTCCAAGGATCATTCGCCAGATTTCCCTCTGGTTAAGTTTCACCCCCCTGTTTTATTCCAACTGTTGGGCATCTGGATTTTTAAATGAGGAGTCCCCATGGTCCCTCATCTTTAAATTTTTAAACGTTGCCATCTTTTTGGTTATAATCTATAAGCTTGGGGCCAAAAAGACAGCGGAATTTCTTAGGGATCGGCGACAAAGGGCAAAAAGTCAGATAGAGGGAGCGTTACAGAAAGAGGATGAAGCAGCAAAAATGCTTAGGGAGTGGAAGGAAAAAATGGCGGACGCAGAAGAAGAAGCGAGAAAGGTTGTGGAGGCTTCAATGGCTGAGGGAGAGAGCCTGAGAGAGAAAGCGCTCAAAGAGGCAGAAGAGGAGGCAAAGAGAATCTTGGAACAGGCAAAAGTTGCCGCCGATGAGGAGGCTAAGAAAACTAAAGAATTGCTGGTAAAAGAGCTGGCCGCCCTTTCGGCCCTAAGAGCAGAAATTCTCCTCAAAGAGAACCTAGACTCGGAACGCCAGGAGAAGCTCATAGAAGAATGCCTTCGCAAAATGGAGGGCCTTTCTTGAAGAAGAGAGTGCTGGCCAGTCGCTACGCAAAAGCCCTCTTGCTTCTTGCCCAATCCGAGGGCAAGACCGATGAATACGCCGAGGAGATGCGGAGGTTTATGGTGGCATTTGAAGAAGATAGCGAGATAAAAAAGGCCTTGCTCGGTCCGATCTTTGATGCCGTTGAGCGAAAAAGGATTGTTCGAGAGATGGCAGACTTACTGACGCTTTCCCGGGCAATTAAAAATTTTTTACAAATCCTGATTGCCAAAGAAAGAATGGGTGAGATCAAAAGCATATTTGAGGCCTACCGGAACATGGCAGACGAGATTGCTGGACGGGTCAGGGTTAAGATTCGCTCTGCGACCACCATACCACCCAACCTTTTTGCTAAAATTAGAGAGCAGGTGCAGAGGATGGTGAAAAAAGAGGTAATTTTAGAGGTCGAAATTCAGCCCGATTTGATCGGGGGCTTAGTTGCCAAGATAAACAATATCCTGATTGACGGTAGCGTTAGAGGTCAAATTGTCAGGTTAAGGGAGAAACTGGAATCAGCTTTGGGGGGAGATTAATGAAGATAAGGGCTGAAGAGATAAGCAGAATAATCCGGGAACAGATCGAGGGCTACGATCGCGCAATCGAAGCAAGTGAGACTGGCACGGTTGTTTCGGTGGGGGATGGTATAGCCCGGATTTATGGTTTAGATAAGGCGATGGCAGGGGAGCTTTTGGAGTTCCCCGGCAGAATCTATGGAATGGCCTTAAATCTGGAAGAAGATAATGTTGGATCAGCCATTTTGGGAGAAGACTTCAAGATAAAAGAGGGTGACATAGTAAAGCGGACGCACAGGATTGCCCAGGTCCCGGTTGGAGAAGAGCTCATTGGAAGGGTAGTCAATGCCATTGGACAACCCATAGACGGCAAGGGGGAGATAAAAACTAACAGGTTTGCAAATATAGAGAGAAAGGCACCTGGCGTAGTATATCGCCAGCCAGTGAAAGAGGCCCTCCAGACAGGAATAAAAGCCATTGATTCTATGATCCCAATCGGAAGGGGGCAAAGGGAATTGATCATCGGAGACCGACAGACTGGGAAGACCGCAATTGTAATTGATACCATCATTAACCAGAAGGATACAGGGGTTATCTGTATCTATGTGGCGGTAGGGCAGAAACGTTCAACAGTTGCCAGGGCAGTAGATATCCTAAGGAGACACAAGGCAATGGACTACACGATTGTGGTTGCCGCAACCGCGAGCGATCCTGCTCCCCTTCAATACGTTGCACCCTATGCGGGGTGCGCAATGGGAGAGTACTTTAGAGATAGCAAGAGACATGCGCTGATTGTCTATGATGACCTTTCCAAACACGCCGCTGCCTATCGTCAATTGTCCTTGCTCTTGAGAAGGCCGCCTGGGAGGGAAGCCTACCCAGGCGACATTTTTTATCTCCACTCTCGCCTTTTGGAAAGGGCTGCCAAGCTGAACGATGAACTCGGCGGCGGGTCACTCACGGCCCTACCCGTCATCGAGACACAGGCAGGTGATGTTTCAGCCTACATCCCGACCAATGTCATATCTATAACTGATGGACAAATTTACCTTGAGCCTGACTTGTTTTATTCCGGGATAAGGCCAGCCATTAATGTTGGGCTCTCAGTTTCGCGGGTGGGAGGGAATGCCCAAATTCGTGCGATGCGCCAGGTTGCTGGGAGTTTGCGGTTAGACCTTGCACAGTACCGAGAGATGGCGGCATTTGCCCAGTTTGGGAGCGATTTGGACAAGGCCACACAGGCCCAGTTGGCCAGAGGGAGCAGGCTGGTGGAGATATTAAAACAACCCCTCTATCAGCCACTTTCCGTAGAAAAACAGGTGTTGATAATCTATGCTGCTACCAATGGTTTTGTGGATCGCTACCCTGCGACGGCATTGAAGAAGTACGAAAAAGAGCTCCTCACTTTCCTTGATACCCACCACCCAGAGATCCTTAAAGAGATTGGGGAAAAAAGAGAGATCGGCGACCAGCTTAAGGAGGCAATCAATAATGTCCTTGCGGCTTTTGGAGAAACCTTTAAGGGTTGAGGCGGTGAAAAAGTGGCCACATTAAGGTCGATCCGAAGAAGAATAGCCAGCGTTAAAAAGACACAACAGATAACCCGTGCCATGCAAATGGTGGCGGCAGCAAAACTCCTCAGGGC
>Ga0315289_10000421_pt1 | contig 66101 bp, 55 predicted proteins | sample YL17G11_40_MG_FD_203452 | JGI IMG/M metagenome (GOLD analysis project Ga0315289, IMG submission 203452) | Sediment microbial communities from Yellowstone Lake, YNP, Wyoming, USA - YL17G11_40 | ecosystem: Environmental > Aquatic > Freshwater > Lake > Sediment | place: USA: Wyoming | collected... | reverse complement strand
TCGTTGTTGTCGGTGGCATCGAAAAGATGAATGATGTAGGTGGATCTGAAGCGACAGAAATCCTTGCAACCGCCTCTGACCAAGAATGGGAAGCATTCTTTGGTGCGACATTCCCCGCGATTTATGCAATGATTGCCACCAGACATATGTATGAATATGGAACAACCAAAGAACAACTTGCACAAGTCGCAGTAAAAAATCATAAGAACGGCGCGTTGAACCCCTATGCACAATATCAATCAGAGATATCTCTAGAGTCTGTCATGAAAGCAACGACGGTTGCGTACCCCTTGGGACTAATGGACTGTTCACCCGTTAGCGATGGCGCAGCATCCCTTGTGCTCTGTGCAGCTGAAAAAGCAAAGAAATACACTGATAAACCAATCAAAATCATTGGATCAGGACAAGCCTCAGATACCCTCGCGCTTCATGGACGCAGGGATATATGTACGTTAGATGCGACAGTCTATGCAGCTAAAATGGCGTACAAACAAGCAAACGTCACTCCGAAAGACATTGACTTCGCTGAAGTACACGATTGTTTCACCATTGCAGAAATCTGTGCAATTGAGGATCTCGGGTTTGTAGAAAAAGGAAAAGGTGGAAAAGCCATTGATAATAAGATTACAACATTGGATGGTTCATTACCAGTCAATACCAGTGGTGGACTCAAAGCAAAAGGTCACCCCGTCGGAGCAACCGGTGTCGCACAGATCGTGGAGCTTACCTTGCAGCTTCGAGGAGAGGCTGGTAAACGACAGGTCAAAGACGCAAAAATCGGACTTGCCCATAACATTGGTGGTTCAGGAGCAACCGGTGTAGTACATATTCTGGAGGCGATGTGAATGAAAGAGGGTGTAGCACGGTTTTGGAGAGAGATCCCACAGCGATACAACTTCCTTGGGAATAAATGCGGATCCTGCAATCGTGTTTACTTCCCGCCTAAAGTATCCTGCCCTGTTTGTAGACGAAAAAGTATTGGCAAGATGAACGATTTTAAACTCAGCGGAAAAGGAGAGGTCGTTACCCATACGATCATTCATGTGGGTCCTGAGGCCTTTGAAGAACAAGTTCCCTATCCTATAGCAATCATTAAAATGGATGAAGGACCTCAGATCACCGCACAGATTGTTGATTGTCCGATTGAAGATGTCAAGATAGGACTGAAAGTCGAAAGTACCTTTAGAAAAATCCAGCAAGACGGCCATACCGGTGCTATCTATTACGGGTATAAATTTAAGAAACGACGAGAATAAAATCTATGAGTTGTTTTCCTTTTTTTCTTTGTTTTTTACTGATAAAGCATAAGGTTTATTTTTTAGAAAAAAGGTAAAAATTTTTTAAAGAAAGAATTCCACCGGTCTATAGCGAACGAAGTGAGCGGTGACCGGTGGTAAGAGAAACAACAATAAAACCTGTTTTTATTAGATAACTTTTGGTGGTGCCACTGCTTTTATTGATCCAAATGAGCAGCAGCTAGGCACCACCAGGAGAAATTTTTATGGATCGTGTTAGCGGATGCTATGCCGAAATCCGACATCACAGCTCAAGTGTCGGAAGAAATATATTACACCTGAGCTTCAAAACCAAATACTGTCACGACATATTTAACTTTCCGGAGCTGCAAAAACGCTGCGAAGAGATTTTCCGAGAGGTCTGCAAAAAACATCGATGGGTCCTCCGAGAAATCGGATTCGATCAAGACCATGTCCATATCACCATCGACGCAGGAACTGAAGGACCAAGAGATGTTGCTAAAGCTCTCAAAGGAACTTCTGGGAGAAAACTTCTCAGCGAGTTCCCTCACATAAAAAAAACTTTCTTTTGGGGAAGTGGATTCTGGAGTCCAACAATCTTTTTCGACAGCCTCGGCGAAAGAACCATAACCGATATGGATGCGTATGCACGAAACCAGGGATTGCCCAGAAACTACTCATTCAAACTAGGTCAATCACATCTCGATGATTTCGCATCCTAGAGGATCAATATTGAGGGTTGAACTTACCACGTAGAGCGTGACCGCCGAGGCTAACAATTGTTAGCCGAGCATGCCACCAGTCTATTTGACTGGTGGTGCGGGCACGCATTTTGACAAAAAAAGAGAAAAAAGGGTAGATGCGTTTATGCATCTACTGGCACTGGTGAATGCCACTCGGGGCTATAGATGATCAGGTTCGGATCACCGTAGATAGCCTGGATGGTGGTGACCTGCATGGATGAAGAACCATACATAGAGGTCGGGTCGCTGGTCGTGAAATCTCTGAAATGCAGCCACACTTGTTTTGAGTAAGCAGGACCAATTGCTTGTCCAGAGATCATCACGTCTCTGAAGAACATATCATCCTGTAAGTCCGCCTCTGGGCATAACCCTGTTCCTGCGTTCCCATAAGCGCAGACTGCACCATGATCAAGGTAGACCATGGGACCATCGCCATCCCATGTTGTACAGGACATGTAGAAGATCGCATCACTACGGAGGTTCCCCATGAGCTGATCAACCCATTTGTAATGGATGATATCGTAAAGCATTGGGGGTTCTGGGTTATACCAGATCATGCCGTTGTCTCGAGAAGTCTTCCAATTGTCATAGCTATACCCACGCCAGGCATCCCACCAGATCTGGTCTGGATACTTGGAATGCTCAGTTTGAATGTATTGAGCTGAACCACCGGATCCACCGGTTCCATGTCCTGAATAGTACATGACACTGGCACCGTCATTGATCCGCTGCAGGTGAGCGACCCAGAAGCAGTGACCTTCATAGGTTCGGAGATGTGAGCTGAAGGAATTCTTCACTTCTCGGCTGGAAAACGCGGGTGAGGTTTTTCCATCGTTGGTCTTCCAGGAGCCGCCATCAGGGTAGTTCATCATCTGACTTGTGGTGATATCACGGCCAGGGTTTGCGTAGATCAAGGCTGGATAGAGGAGATCTCTGATCACGATATCATTGGTGTATGCAGGGGTGTCTCCTGGGATATCACCTGCGTAGGAGTTGTTCCCCATCAACGCGGAGTGCATCTCAAGAGTAATGTCATTGCGTGGCGCAACAGTAACATATCCTTCTTGGCCTTCTTTGTCAAGCCCTAGACTGGCTATGTAGTCCTGGACTTCGTTGACCATTTCCTCGTTCCAGTACCGTTTTGCGTCAAGACCATATGGTGGAACTTCACCGGAACCAGTGAGGAAGAATTTAATCAACGCAAGATAGACCTTGAGTTTATTTTGTTCGACAGGTGCTGATGCCTGTGGTAAATGCCCGGTGGAACGAGACCCATGGTAGAAATCTCCGTCCCAACGCTGCCAACAATGGATCCGCTGGCCCATTGCAGCTGGATTGCCTGGTGCATCTTCAACGCGAACAACTGGTGAGGTATGATACGCAGCAAGCATTGCTGCAGGGGCAAAGAACCCATCACCAGTCTTCAATGAAGTAACCGTGATATAGTTCTCAGAAGCAGGGTAGCTCTTAATTTCTGTTACAATATCCTGCATGGTCTTCAGATCCTTTTGAACGGTCGGTAGCTTACTTCGCACACCAGCTCCGATTTCTCCACGTTCAACAAAAATAACCTTGGTGACGCCAAGCGCGGTGAATGCACTTGCGGTTGCAACAGGAACGCTATCCTTTGTGACGTAGAGCAACGGCATGTGATTAGCCGAGGCGATAACAGCGGCGTTCGCAGCAGAAACAGTTGCATCAGCACGATCCGTACTGACCGTTCTGACATCAACATTAATTGTGTAGGGCACATCGGAGCCGTTTGCGTCTCGAGGTACGACAATAGCGGTCCATATTCCTGCCTCAGGATGCAGTGCCTCAGCAGAAAATTCCGTGTGAGGAGCTGGATGCCAGGTTCGCCAGGGGTTCACCGCTGGGTTCTCCAGACCATTCCAGATATGGATCGGGCTTACCGGACCATTCCAGGCAGGCATCACAGGGTCTCTTAGATATCCATTCGGGTCAACCAAGAATACTAGCAGATCAGATGGTTGGTCTGTGGTTATTTTCGCGTTAATCACTGAATCTTCGTTAGCAATCTTAAATCGATAGCGGTCACCAGCGTATTTCGTTATCTTAAAGTTCCAGCTGGCACCGACTTTATCAGTCCCAGCGGTCCAGATACCTGCTCTAGTAACAGGTTGGTAGATATCGATTTTCTTCCCTTCGCCATCATACGGACTGGGCCACCAGTCTTGTGACATGGTGATATACAAGGGAAGAATCGCACCAAGTGTCGGTGTTGCGCCACCGGTTCCGAACATGCTGACGTTCACAGCGCACCATTTTGGTCCAAGGAACATGGGGTATCCATATGATCCACCGATGTCTACTATCTTAGTGCTATCACCAGGTACGTCTTCAACGACAGCTTCTCGTTTCAACGTTGTCGTCTTTTTCACAACGTTTTTTATGGTATCGTTAAAACCACTGCCGTCTACCGCGACAACTGCAGTGGGAGCGGAAGTCCAGCTGTGAGTCGCTATCTCAGCAGCTGCTTGGATTGGATCTGCAGGGACATCGTATTGGGTTGCGGTTTTATTATAGGTCGCTAGATAGGTATTCCAATCATCAACAAGATATTGTGTGGTATCATCAACGGTCCCATACGCAGCGGGATCATCAAAATAAGCGGTCGGTGTTGAATCTCCCGTGTAAATAATCGGTGCAAGGTATCGTTTCCCACCATCAAGGTAGTTACACGCAGGTATTGCCGCAAGGTACCCGAAATCATCTTTGGTGCTGTCTGGATCATTGGTAATTCTAAAGGTTTTTGCAATGGGTGTAATCTGTGGCTGAGGAATTGGGTTTTGCGGTGGCGCGCTGGTTTCAATCTTTAGTGTTAGGTTGTATGCCCCTGAGCCGTACGCGTAATAGGTCCAATTCGTCGGATGAGGTATATCAACCCATCCAGGGAAGATATCAACCCGTACGCTCCATTCACCTGCGACATCAGCAGGGTAGTTAAATTCATCATCGTAGTACTGATTTCCTTCATAAACAAGTATTCCACTGGGGTTGTAAAGCTGAAGATCAAAATCTGCGAGATACGCGATATCTTTCATCTTTAATATCAGATGAATTCCTTTTCCAGCATCGACTTGGAATGTATACCAGTCATAGGGATCATTCATGTCCAGGAATCCATAGTAAAATCCTGGTGTGATGAGCAACGCAGCAGAAACGATATTACCGGCATCAGTCGCGCTGTTGGCATCGTTTTGCCCATTAAAGACAATATTCATGGAATATTGGCCCGGGCCTGTTCCGTTTACATATTTTATTTGTATGTACCATTTCCCGGAGTACGTGGCTGTGTAGGTGATAATCTCAGGAGTGCTTCCCGGGTTGTTTGAAGACGCTACCTGAACAGTTTTATCAGTATACAATGCCAAGTCAAAATCGAACCCCACTGAAGGAGTTATGGTTATTGCCATCTGTTGGCCTTGGCAAACAGAGAAGAAATACCAATCCTCGATATCGGTGGAGGACAATTTACCGGTAATTCCCCGCCCTGGCGTTTCATCAACAAGCTCACCAGGATATAATCCTAACGCGCGTGACATTTCATTTCCTGAATCTTTTTTATATCCACCATCGTCATTATCTACGGTATTGGTTGATGCTGGGTCATCATCTTGGAGATAATAACTCCTATCAAGGATGAAGGTACCTTCACCATCAGGTGTATACAAATTCTGGCTGGAATTTATGTTTGGGATACTATTTCCGGTGTTCTTAGCGAACGAACCTACAGGAACAATCAATGCAGTTCCTATAAATAAGAGCGCTATGACAACTGCCTTTATTCTTGATTTTTTAAAATCTCGCTGAGAATTCATATTTTGCCCCCTATTTGTGGTATTCATTATATAGTAGCCTATTATATATATGTTTCGATTTACTGAAAAATGAACACAATGGGATTTTTTTTCTTCTGTTACCACAATGCATCATGATATTACCCATGACTCTGAAAAAAAGGTGCTGAAGAGCACTCCTTACTTAGCTCATTAAGTTTATAAATAAATGATTTATCCAAACCATAATGATACTTGCGACATCACTTCTTCCTCAACTCGGTGGATATCTCTTTGTCATTATTCTTCCTATCTTCGTCCTTTATTTAGGATATCTTATTGTCACCAAAGCATTTCATGAAATGGGGTTTTCCTCTCTTGAGGCTATCATCATCGTTTTTTTTTCATTTATCCTTGGGGCAGGGTATATTGATGGATACATCGGCATCAGTTTTTCCAATATACCGCTCTTTACCTATCATGAGTTTTGGGTGGTCGGGATTAATGCAGGCGGTGCGATCATCCCTTTAGCGCTCAGCATATATTTATCGATAAAAAATAAATTAAAAAACACACAAATTCTTTTCGGTATTGCACTGGTTTCTGTCGTCACCTTCTTGGTGACCCATCCTGATCCGGAAAAAGGGATTGTCTCGACGTTTCCTTTCTGGCTTTTGCCTATTGTTATCGCAAGTCTTATTTCGATATTTTTCTCCTGGAAAGAAAAACGGAAAGCAGCACCCCTCGCCTATGTTGTAGGAACTGTCGGTGTGCTCATCGGGGCAGATGTCGTACATCTCATCAGTCTCCTTAATTTCGAAATTCATTCGACCAGAAACGCGGTTATCGGAGGCGCAAGTGTTTTCGATATGGTTTTTATCACAGGAATCCTTGCTGTGTTCATTGACGGTCTGTTAATGTATCACGAAAAAAGAAAAAAAAGGAAAGAATAGTTACGAGCCGCCTCATGATCTGAATTGAGATTATTCTTCTTTTATTTCATCATGATGGTGTTGATGACCGTGTTTGATCCCCCAGGGAGCCCACATGGCACCAAGGATACCGCCCATAATCAAAAAGGAGACAATGAAAATCGCGATATTTTGATACACAGTATAAGGGGTAGCGAGGTACCAGAACCAATACATTAAAAAGATAAAAGTAGCACATACGATACTCCCTGAAACCCAAGATCGCCATCGGAATCCTTTCGTTTTCCACATATCCTTTTGTCTGATGGTTTTATGCCGTAGTCCCCAAAGCGCCCAGGGGACACCAAGAATCCCTCCGATGATAAGCAAAGAAAGGAGAAAAATCGCAATGTTTTTCTCCCAAGAATATAAGTTTGCATAGAAAAACAACCAGATTAAAAGAAACACAAGCCAACCAACTCCGACAAGTATCGACAGGGAGACTCTCCATCCGAGACCCTTTATTTCTTCCTTTTTTTCATGGTACTCTTCACTCAAACCTATGCCTCCAATAGCAAGATGTTAACCATTTTCTTCTATATAAACATAGCAACACACGTGTCTTTCCTCCTACAAAATATCAAATATCGGTGACCCTCTATTATCTTTCGGATAGAGGTCAGTGATCTGAAGCTCTCTCCTGAAGATGATGATTTTTATTCTTTCAATGTATATGAAAATCTATCTGGCAGAGAGACATGAACTTCAGATGACTGACCAGTATCATCTTTCGAAATACTTAATATATACCTAATATTTTACCTGGATGTTTTTACTTTAAGGAAGAGGCAGAAAATGGACGACCTTACACTCGAAGAAATGACCCAGAAAAAAGACGAATTCCAACACAAAGCCAATGAGTTAAAGAAACGACGAGACCTGCTCCATGACCAATCCAAGAAGATGGCCAAAGAACGTGATGAAATAAACGCAAAAGTCAGACAGATACGAAATCAAATCAGTGAACATAAAAAGAAACGAGACGAGTACAACGAACGTGTGAAACATGCAAAAGAACAACGCAATGAATTTTCTAAAAATATCCTCGAACTGAAAAAAACTATCAAAGACTTAGAACGAGAACGAACCTCATCATCAGGGGTTAATATCAACGAACTGAAACAACATCTCAGAAAACTAGAAACTGAACAGATGACACAACCCATGTCATCCCAAAAAGAGAAAAAACTTATTGAAAACATAAAAGAAATCCACCTAAAAATCAAGGATGCCGAAGAAGCGCTAAATAAGGATCCTAAACTTAAAAAAGTAATCGAAGAAGAAAAACTCTTAAAGCAGAAAGCAGAAAAACAACATGACCTTGTCGAAAAAATGGCTAAGAAAGCACAGGAAGAACATCAAGGAATGATTGAGCTGTTACAACAGCTTGATAAATCAGTCAAACGAACAAGCGAGATCCAGGAAAATATCGTCATGACCAAGATTGAGGCGGATAAAGTCCATAAAGACTTCATTGACCATGTCAACAATATCCATGAGCTGGAAAAAAGCATCTCAAACACTGAGAAGAAGAAAGAGAAAAAGAAGAAAATGGCAGATGTTTCTGCTGCTCAAAAAGAAGCAGATGATGTCTTCGAACGGTTCAAACGAGGAGAAAAACTCAGCACTGAGGATTTAATGATTCTTCAAAAAGCCGGATTGCTATAACATAATATTTCCCATGGAGGAATACGATGCCTTGTGAATTATGCGGGAGAGAGTACAAAGGATGCAGGGAAGCAATCATTGATGGGGCGAAAATGTTTGTGTGCCAGGACTGTATTAAATATGCTGAAGGAGGCGCTCCACAAGAGCCTGTACGAACTCAAGCGCCTCCAGCCCAACGATTCCTAACACCAAAAGTACGACCAAGGGAAAAAGACATTTACACAGATAAAGGCATGGAAAAAGAACTTGTAACAAACTGGAACCACCTCATTGAAAATGCACGAAAAAAGAAAGGAATCACCAGAGAACAACTCGGGTTTAAAATAGGGGAGCGTACAGTGACTATTGCAAAACTCGAAAACGGTGATCTCAGACCGTCTGATCAAATCATCGCCAAATTACAAAAAGAACTCGGAATCATATTACTCGAAGAGGTAAAAACAGTTCCAGCCGCACAGCAAACACGATCATCTACCACATTTACACTTGGGGATTTTATCAAACCAGAAAAGTAAGACCCATGAAGAGAAACGATTTTTCAGCAGCATTTAAAGCATTGAAAAGTGGGGATGTTATTCTATTTCCGACAGATACTTTATACGCTCTGGGAGCAGATATCTACAATGAAAGAGCGGTAAGAAAGGTATTTGATATGAAACATCGCCCTTACTCGATCCCGCTACCTGTTGCAGTCGCTTCAATTCAAGTAATAGAAAAAATTGCGTTTACAAATGATACAGCAAAAAAAATAATCAAACAATTTTTACCTGGAACATTAACCGTTATCTTAAAGAAAAAACCTTCCGTTCCAGATTTCGTGACCAGTACTCTGGATAATATCGCGATACGAATCCCAAACAACACTATTGCATTACAACTTCTCTCACAATATGGACCCTTAACCGCCACCAGTGCGAATCTTCATAATCAAAAAACGCCAGGTATAATAAGTGATATTCTGATGCAGTTAGACACACACGACATTCCTGTTTGTTTCGATGACGGGATCCATGAAGGAACCCCATCGACAATCGTTGATCTGACCACTGCAAAGCTACGGGTAACCCGCATTGGTCCGATAACAGAACAACAACTCCAGGATGTGATCACTCATGGATGAAGCAGTGTATACGAGCTATAAAAAAGCAGGGAAGATTGCAGCTGAAGCCAGAGAGTATGGCGTCACCCTGCTAAAACCAGGAGTACGATTTTTAGATGTTGCTACCGCAGTTGAAACAAAGATAAAAGAGAACGGCGCAGGATTAGCATTTCCCGTGAACATTGCTCTCAACACCCTTGCAGCGCATTATAGCCCACGACATAACGACCCTCTCATCTTCAAAAGAGGAGATGTGGTGAAACTTGATGTAGGAGCACATGTAAATGGATACATCGCTGATACCGCGATTACCGTAGAGCTGGAAACTCACGTGTATGATACGATGATTAATGCGTCAAGTGAGGCGTTAGAAAAAGCAATCAACATGCTCCACGCAGGAGTCCTCCTTTCAGAGGTCGGAGAGACCATCGAAACCACCATTACCGCCCAGGGGTATAAACCCATTGATAATCTCATGGGCCATGGTCTCGACCGGTTTGAACTCCATTCCGGGTTATCTATCCCTAACATCAGAGGAATTGGGGGTAAAACCAAACCAAAAAACGGGGATGTACTGGCTATCGAGCCGTTCGCTACCAATGGCGCCGGGCATGTCATCCCTGCAGAAGGAAGCAATATCTACCTCTGTAATGATTCATTAAAAATAAAATTTATTAGGGATAACAAGACAAAACTTCTCTTTGAAAAAATGATGAACATGTTTAAAACACTCCCCTTTGCACAGCGATGGTGTCATGATCTCTTTCCAAATGGGGGAGATCTTGCGTTAAAAAAATTATCGTTCTTAGGGTTAACAAAACACTACCCGCAACTCAGGGAAGCAAAAGGCGGAATAGTGACCCAAAAGGAACACACGGTCATTATACGAGAAGATGATTGTGAGGTGATCACATAAAACCAGCGAAAAATAATGAAAAGAATAGCGAGGTGAAAGTTATACAACTCGAAGAACTCAACTGGAAACAAATCGATGCCCTTGACCGAGAAAAAACCATCATTTTCATTCCTATTAGTCCTCTAGAAGAGCATGGACCACATCTCCCAGTGGGAACTGATCTGCTCACCGCACGAGATGCCGCAAAAGAAGCGATAAAACAAATAAACAAGAAAAAACCAGAATGCATTACTCTTTTATTTCCGGCTATCCCCCTCGGCTACGCAAGAATGACGTCCTGTTTCCCAGGCACTGTTTCAACACAAATCAAAGCACTCAAAGCAATCATCACCGACGTGTGCTCATCCCTTGCTGTCCATGGATTTAAGTATTTTGTAATTTGCACATTTCATATGGATCTTGGGCATTTGAAAGGAATCTACATGGGGATAAACAAAGTGAAAAAAACATATGCCAATATTAAAATAACAGAACCATGGGGACCTTACTTCTATTCTAAAGAAGTTGAAAAACGAGAGCCTCAGGTAGGGTTTGATACGAAAAAAGAAGTACACGGATGCTTCCGAGAAACATCGCTCATGAATTATCAATACCCTTATCTTGTTGATCCCTGCTATAAAAATTTACAAAGCATCTACCGAGATCTATATTCGCCTCGTGTTCTTGGTAAAACACTTAAAAACCTTGGGATTAATGAAGGTTACATTGGAAGCCCATCTCGTGCTGACAGCGATTATGGCCGATGGTATTTCCAGCAGATAGTCGACACCCTTGCACAAGCCGCAGTGGACATGATAGAAGGAAAAAAACTCCTCGAGTTACCAAAACATACCCAAGTGCTGATGCGATCTATGTTTTGGCTCTAGTTTCGTGGGGTTTCGTGGCAATAAAAAGATTTGAAGTTGCTCCTTTCCAAAGATAATTAGGGTTTATTGATGTTTGGGCGTCTTCAGGAAGTGAGTGCTGCGTTCGCACCGTAAACAATGAGGAATCATCATTTATTGGACTATGCAACGTTACCTCCAATTGAAAAGCTAAACAAGGCCTTAACCAGTAGGACAACAGCAGAAATGCTTATGATGAGAATTTTTTTTATTTATATCAATTCCTTATGAATTTATCTTTTTTCATTCATTTAATTCTTACCATATGATAATTAAAAAGAACCTACTAAAACAGGAAAAATTCAATGTGATATTATCTTATGTTGTTGTTCATCTGGAGAAATACTAACGTATATCCAAACCATGCAACTATTAACAGAGATAGCTCTTTTCGTTTTTCCATTTTGACATTTTTACAGGGTAACTTTATATATGATAAATGGCAACTAGTAACATGATAAAGGATGGCAATAATGGCTGTCCTCAAGAGGTGAAAAGGAGAGATGAAAGAACGATACGAAACGAATGAAGTAATCGACTTTTGCTTAAAACACGACCTCATTAAAAGAACAAACCATGGCTACATCATTAAACGCGAATTCTTCGATATATTAGATGTATATAACGAGTAGAGGTGAAGACATGGCATTAACCCCACAGCAAAAAGAAATGATCCTCAAATTCCTCGCGTCATCGGCCAAACAAAATAACCTTGTCAAAGAAGTCACAGAAAAAGAATAATGCACGTGACAAAATCCTTTTTTTATTCCATTTCATTTTTCTCATAGGACACACCATTACCTTTTTACAAGCTCATACCTATAAGTGGACGTATGAACCATGATTTCACAACATATAAGGAATGAAAGAAAAGTATAAAATCTGATTCGCGTTATCGTTGTTACATTGAGGATGGGAACGCTATGAAAAGACCAGAAAACATTTATGTTTCACTCCATTTAGAAAAGGATGAAACATCGGCAGAATTATTGTTAAGTATCCAGTTTGATAAGAACGCACCGAACTTTTCCACCGATAAAAACGTGATTAGTTGGTGCCCCAGCATTGAGGAACTTGAATTTGTCAGTGAAGCATTTGAAATGCTTGCAAAAGGAAAACGTCACAAACAAGAACAATCAGGAGAATCTCGCGGCAGAGAAGAACTCATCCGCGAAGCTGACGAAAAAGAAATACTTGATCGTGTCTTAGAAAGAAAAGACCGGGCATTTATGAAACCATAACCAGTACATCTACAACCTTTCTAACAATGCGCTTATCATAAGCGGAAGCAGGACAGTTGCATCTCCTTCTATGGTGATATTTTCCGCGCGCTCAGCGATCTTCCCCCACGAAATCGCTTCTCGGGTTTGCGCACCAGAAAGACTCCCGTCATGTTCCACAGCAGTGGTGATATAGACGGCATGGTCTAACCCATCACAGTATTGATTCCACCAGATCACATGATGTTTGGATATCCCGCCCCCAATGATGAACGCTCCTGTTTCTTTTGCAGTAAAGACAATATCGGAAAGATCCTGCTCATCATGGAAAAGATCAATAGTAAAATTCCGATGATCCTGATAATACATCCACAGCTGAGATCCAAAAGCCCCATCGGTAATCCCTGGCACATATATCGGGATTTTGTTTTTCCATGCCCAATACAGAATCGAGTCTTTGCCGTTTTTCTCTTTTTCGAGTCGCTTGCCAAACTCCCAGATCAGGTCTTTCGTTGACCATTTCTGTTTCACCGCATATAATTCCTTGAGAACCGGTTGTATTTTTTCTTCAAGAATTTTTCCATAACATTCAAGAGGAATGAAGATGTTCCCAAGGCGATTTACCCCTTGTTGATGTAACTTACGGTCATCAGCAATAAACGAACCATGGTAATAGTCCTTCCACACTCGTGCCAGATCATGATCCAATGTCCCCGTTGTAGTAATCACTACATCAAACAATTTTCGTTTCAATACTTCCTTAATCACCCCTCGAGTGCCTGTCGATATGATGCATGCTGGGAACGAAAGAAACTTCACACAATTCTTCTCTTTTACCATGTGTTCCAGGATATCGACACCTTCAGCAACCTTTTTGGCGGTAAAGCCACCCGCGTCATAGAGCTCTTTGATCAATTGATTTGTATCCATACCTTTCTTGAATTGTATATCCCGGACAGGTTGTCTTTTCATGTCATGTCACCTAATACACTGCGATCGCGCCATACCCGACACATGATGTATCGGGGTGGACCTCGTAAGAAGTCCCATATTTTAAGAGTTCTGCTTTCTTTGCACCAAGCTTTTTTACAGCTTCAAGCATGGCTGCGACCGGGCCATATCCACACATCGTAATATGATGGTCCTCCACAGTTCTAACAAGGCCTTTTGGGTCTAAGGCTAGAATCTGCTCTATTGCGAGACGATCTTGTTTTTCTGCATATTGGTCAACGCGCATTCCCTGCGGAGGCATACTTTGGTAGTTAAATCCAACATGAGAAAAATCACTGCTTGCGATGACGACGATGTTCTTCTTTGATTTTTGGATAGCTGTAGCAAGAATCGCTCCGATTTCTTGTGCCGTTTCATAATCTTGCATCATCATGCACAAGGGTATAAAATCGAATGGTTGACCATGGGCTATATATTGTAAGAATGGAAGTTGCACTTCGATACTATGCTCATACGTGTGCGCAGTAGCATCCTTGTCAATCACTCCAGCGGTGAGTGTGTGCGCAAGTACGGAATTGATAGGGATTGTCCCAAGGGGGGTTTTCCAGGATCCCTCGGTCATCACTGAGACACCAGATCCCCTGCCAGTATGATTCGGTCCTAGCAGGATGAAGGTTTCTGCGAACCCTTGCTCCGCAAGACGACCATAGGCGTGAGACGCAATCGCTCCAGAGAAGATATAACCTGCATGTGGCACGATGAGTCCTTTGAGGGTTTTTCCACCTTTTTGTACCTCAGGAATCTTCCCATATCCACGTGATTCTAAAAAACACTCCTCGATTTGTTGTTTCAGACTTTTTTCAGTTCCAGGGTAAAACTGTCCTGCTACCGCAGCTGTACGAATCGTCTCCATAACATCACTTCCCTGTTAGGCATAGCCGAGAGACACATTAAGCTTACGCACAAAAAATATAAATAGAGTTGATGAATACCAAATAAAAATCAGGACGGGAGATACATGGAGACAGTCTGCCACATTGAAATCCTTAAAGATGGAAGAGATTTCGTTGCCCGAGCACACCTTGCAAACGGTTCAGTCAAAGAGTACCGTCATCAGATCTTCGAGGATGTCCTCACTGAAATGGTCATAGACCTTCAGGAAGAACTCAGCGAATAAAGAGCCCACCAATCTTCTTTTTTAAGAAAGAATTGTTGTTCCATTATGCCTTTTATAGCCTCGGTGCGATGAACAAGACTGCGATCATAACGAAGATGAGTGCATACATAATGTATATCCAGAGTTTCCGTCGTTTTGTGAGTCCTTGATACCGGGTTTTACATTCATCAGAGCACATGGTTTCAGTGCTTGGAATTGCTTTTCCGCAGATCTGGCAATGCATATGTTGTGGTATTTTTTCTGTCATAATATTCATACCCCTATATGATTCTACTATGAAATGTTTTCTTATGTTTTTATCACAACTTCTCCGTCAATGACATCGATGTTTAGAAGAGACGTAATCACAACGTTGAATTCTTTACTGATCTCCTGTAGATGGGACCCCTTATTAATCGCGATAAAAACACCTTTTACGTGCACCCCCATTTTTTTAAACACAGATAATACTGCACGCAGGGTTCCTCCTGTACTTAACACATCGTCAACGATAACGATGCTGTCTCCTTTTTTCAGTCCATTGATGTAAAGCTTTGAATTAGAATAACCAGTAACCTGCTCAACGGAGACTTCGCCAGGAAGACCATATTCCCGCTTCCGAATGACCGTAAACGGAATTCCGATATCGAGTGATAACGCCGCAGCAAGAGGAATCCCCATTGCTTCCATTGTAACAATGCGATCGATTTTCCCACAGTTTTTAATCAGTGTTTTCATCTCATTTGATACTTCTTTGAGGAGTTCAGGGGTGATATATGGTACTCCATCGGTGATCGGATGAATCACGTAATCGTAGTTACCTTTTTTTACAATCGGTGCTTCATACAATGATTTCTTCAGATGCTCAAGACTCATAGTTCACCAACCTCTTCACACGTTTTCTTAAGGACAGGTATGAATTCATCAATAATCTTTTTTGTGATTTGCGGCATCATGACAATTCTCATACAAAACAATCGTTCAACCTTGTTCACGCGCCATCCATACACTGAGAGTTTTTTCGCGACCTGACCTGGTTTTTTTAGCCTGATCCCAAGGACATTCATGGTTGGTTTGGTCACAAGGTGTAATCCAAGCTCGATGATCCTCTGTTGGGCGTATCTGGTCGTTTCCATACATGATTCCACTACTTTTCTGTAACCCTCTCGTCCAAGATACTGAGTAACAGCGTACGCTGCAGCCACCGGTGCTCCTGATCGTGTGCCAAGAATGCCTGTTTGTTTATCGCTACTGATGTAAGGTGATTCTACACTAATAGCATCAAGCCATTGCTTCTTTCGAACAACAAGCGTACCCAAGGGAATCGCAGAATACCCCATCTTATGAGAATCGATGGAGATGGTGCTTACTCCTTTGAGTTGAAAATCAAACGCAGGGACGCTATAGTGCAATTCTTTCAGAAACGGGATGACAAATCCGCCAAAAGCTGCATCGATGTGCAGAAAAACCTGTTCATCGGAACAGATATCACTTATTTCAGGGATAGGATCAATGGTTCCAAGCTCGGTTGAACCAGCGATGCCAATTACTGCAGCGGTCCCCGCTCGAATTTTCTTCTTCATCACAGGTACATTAATGACGAACTCTTTAGTCAAAGGAACTTTTACCAGCTTCATTTCCATGAGCGATGCGATTTTTTGAAAGGAGAAATGTGCACTTTCCGGAAGAACGACTTCGTTTTTTTTAGAAAGCTGTTTGGCAATCCACATCGCGGTGATATTCCCTTCAGTTCCTCCACTTACAATCTGCCCTGCTGCGGTCTTCGGAGCATGCACCAATGAACAAATAAATCGCAGGAATCGGGACTCGATTTCTTTGGTTCCAGGGCACAACTCAGGATCCCCAAGGTTTGTTTCGAGAAATCGCATGTAGGCTTCTCGTGCAATAGGATGTGGTTGCGTACACATCGAACCAAGGACGTGACCACTGGAAAAACAAGAATCACGTTGCTGAAAAACATCAAGCTGTTTGAATATTTTCTGTCGTTTTTGTACATCGTAAAAGGCCATTCAGGGGGATAAAGCATATCAGCTCAAAAAAGATTCTGTTCTCAAATACCATCACATTTTAATATAGGTAAATGTATTTTGATTACATGATGCAAAAGGACAATACTTGGAAACCCGAAGAAGTCACTTCTTTTCTCAAACTACCGGTATATACACGGGAAGGGGTCTACGTTGGTCATGTCAAAAACGTGTTTTTAGAACTCGAGGAAAAGAGAATAGGAAGCCTCCTTGTCACAAACACGAATCCAGCTCTTGTCGAGGGAAGCGTCGACGTCGCTGTTCCATACCGATGGGTGAACGCGGTTGGCGATATCATTATTCTCTCCAATTTCCCTGCAAAAGTCGCAACAAAGAAACATGACAAGGGATCAGAGAAATCTAAGAAAGCACAAGAAGGCGACACGAAAATCGATATGATTCAGTAAGATCAGGGTATTTATCACACCGGTTATTTGGAGAAAAGATACTGCTCGTATCTTCTTTTTTACTTTTTTTTATATATTACTCATTTTAATGCAAATATTTTTATAGCTAGTAGGTTATATATTAATCATTACCTGCCACTCCAGGAAGCGAGTAAGAACTGTACAACAAGGTTTAAATACTCAGAAAAGAAAGTAATATGTGTATAAACAAAAAAAAAATTGGTGGTAGAAAATGACAAAATACCTACGAAAGGGTAAAGCTAGCCTAAAAATCGGGATATTTTTCATTAGCTTACTTGCTCTTGTTACAATGATAATTTCATCCCCATCCGTTTCAGCGAAAATAATATCGTACCCTTCAATTATCACCATAGATATTGATGATGCAAGTCTTGAAGCATTAAACACTCCCATTAATATTGAAAGTGCACTTTTAGTAAAAATCAAAATAGGATATTCTGTTGGTGTTCCAGAGAAATTACTAGATGAGGACGCTGGTTTACTTGCTCGAATATGGGTCTTTGGATCAATGGTTGTTTTTCCGCAAATTATTCATTTAACCATTGAAGGATCACCAGAATGGGCAAACATCTATTTATCAACCCCCGATATATTTATTTTAAACTTTTCAACGACAACACAATATGCGTATGCAGATCTCATCATCTCACCCTATTACGATGCGCCAGCGGTACCAAAATCTGTTACGATAAAAGCTGAAGCTGCAGCAATCGGACGAATTCAACCTATTACTTTTTCAAAGACATTAAATTTCGAGCCAGACTTTATCCCCCTTATATCAGTTGAAGTTGATAGTCCAGTCCGACAAGTAGGACCACGAGAAGCACTCAATTTCCAAATGACTATACGAAATATGGGGAACAAAGAAGCTATTGTACGAGGAACAATCACCGACGTGCCATCAGAATGGGCACCCTTGTTATCTCCCACAGAAGTACCTGTAGGCCCTGGCCAAACAGCTACCGTAACGTTTTCTGTTACCACCCCGTACAATTTTGGATGGCATAACGAGGTAAGAACATTTACTATTAGCTTTGTCCCTGAAAAATCTCCACCAAGCACACCACCGATTACCGGAGCACCTCATCTCGTTCAAGTACGAGTGAATAGCGTTGGATTCTCAGCACCTGGGTTCGAACCAATCTTACTCTTCGCAGCAATAGCACTGATAATCGTCATCGTAAAAAAACGTCAGAAAAAATAATCATACAAAAATAAGAGGTGAACAGTGAACCAAAGAAAACAAAAAATAACAATTTTCTCCACTTTCGCATTCTTCTTACTGATAAGTATGCCACTATCTCAATCTCTGAAAACTCAAGAGCAACAAGCAACAGCAGAGATTGGTGTAATAATTAATGAATCTACAATACCCGGAATTAAAAAGAATTGGACAACAATAAATCTAACAATAACAGATAATTTTGGAATGGATTGGGATTGGCTCAAAAGTACTTTTTCAACGTTCCAGATGCAGGTCATATGGCCTATTATGTTTGGAATCCCAGATCTGAAACGGTACCTTGGATATACCTCACTACAATTTCAACCTGAATATCCTGAAGGATGGGCTGTTAAAGTAGAACCATCATCCATTAAAGAAACAACCCAGGGGAAGAAATTTAGCGTTGTTGTTTCTATTCAAGTCAATGAACTGGCATCCCAATATAGTCCAACAATAAGAATTAAAGCGATACGATACGATGCATTAGGGGGAGAATACGGATATACCTATATCACCCTGCCTGTAAAAGCAGTATCATTCAACTATGTGTTTGTCAATGCATTAGAACCTACGAAAAAAGCAGCACCAAAATCAGTCGTTTATTTTCCTATACAAATTACAAACAAGGGTGAATATAAAGGTATGTACCAATTCACAGTTAATGGACAATTAGGGACCTATGGACTTGTTTCACAACAAAGTCTTATCCTTAACCCTGGTGAAACAAAAACTGTTCAGTTAGGAGTAATGACCCCGGAGGTCTTTTATGACATAGGAACCCCGCGTCAAGTTGATATCAGTGTCTATCCGCTTGGCAATCCAACTGAAAATTTCGATTTTAGTGTGGTAGTAATTACAGAAGGATTCTACATCTCTCCGCTCATTAGCTTCGTACTCGCTGTAATCATCATTCTTGCTCTACTTGTCTACTTCCTCTTCTTCTACTTACGAGCAAAACGCGAACGAGAACGTTACGGCAAACCAGAAAAACCCTGGAAAATCCCTGAAGAGCGACAACATCTTGAAGAACTCAAACAAGACGACAAGCAGGCATACGACAAAGAACGAATGATGATGGAAGATGAGTACAAGTCTGCAATGCTCTGGTATACGAGCTATCGAGCAGCGATGAAACGGAAACCCAAGGAAATCAAACCAGTGCAGACAGAAAAACCAAAAAAACGTACACTTACAATCTTCAAGAGATCACAGAAAAAACCAAAACAAGAAAAAGTTGAAGCAATAGTCCCGGTCGACGATCAAAGCAAACAAAAAGCACTCGCCAAGATACAGCGGGAACAGGAAAAACAACTCCGAAAGATGAAAGAAAAATAATCATTTCTTTTTCTTCTTATTTTTATAAAGGGTTACAAGGAGAAAGGATGAAAGAATCAGCGTAGAAACCACATATATAAAAAATCCATTCCCAGGGCCCCACTGACTTAACACTGACACGCTTAACTCTTCTCCAGGAATCGAAACATCGATATTCCCTTTCCCGACAAAGCTACCGACGCCGACTTCCGTAAAGGTTGACATTGCCACGTAAAACAGGATAAGGGAACCCACCATTATTATCAGAGCACTAAGAAGTGTGACAAAGTACCATCGTTTTTTATGGATTCGTTTTAAAACCAGACTTATAAGAACAAGGAAACATTCCAGCACAACTAAGGCAAGAAGAAGAGTCATGACATTCATAAAAATATCAGGGAAAAACGCGAGTTCCCCGGCGATAACCTGCGATGTTTTCGTTGTCGTGACCAGTTCTAATGGTGCAACATAGAGTGTCGAGGAGGTTTCAACACCTGAGGATGATCCTGTAACAGCCCACCAGGGAAACACCAATGCCACACTAGAAAGACACACGATAAGGAAGAGAAGTACATACAAGGGCTCTTTCTTCACCATACTTGCAATAAATGCAATCATCACCACAACGCAGGCAACCACAATAATCAAGAGAGGAAACACTGGTTCCTGGATTGTGATCAGGTCAACACTGCGCTCACCAACCACATTCAACGTTCTTTGACTGATAACCTCACCGTGAGAGACAACCGTCACCATGTAAACTCCAGGGGGTAACGATACAACTGTACCAGAAGCATTATTTGATGTTTCTTCGGTTTTACCACCACGAGCAAGCTGAATCGTTACATCGCTAATCCCAAGTCCACGAGAATCCTTTACATGCAGAGTGATCGGAAAGACTGCTGGAAAAACTAGGTGTTCATCTTGTGCAGGGATCTGTATATTTTTTTCGACAACAAAAGTCTTATACTGGACAGTAACCAGATAATTAGCGGGAAGAAGATCAAAAAATTCAAACGTGTCTGGTGTACGTTGTTCTGCCGTAAGAACTATTGTTGTTTCCATTTCATTGCTCGTGAGGTGCGGCATCAGTTCAATCGCACAGGGTAATCCCCAAGTATCAACAAGGTTTAATTTCCAATTATATCGCTCGAGTGCGACTGTTTTTTTTAGGGGAAGCAGTATCCTACCTAATCCCAAGTGGAGTGGTTCTTCATCTACAACAAATCCCTTGTACAGAACCCTTAATTCATACTGCTCTCTGTTACTTGGTGCAGTGAGTAATACAAAACCACTCGCATCAGTCAAATTTTTACTAATCACCTGATCATCCTGATGAAGCATCACCTCTGCACCTGCTACTCCGGTCCCTTGTTGATCAACAACAGAAACCAAGCAGGATCCTTGTGGCGCACAAACAACATGGACTGTGGAATCCTCCTGAAGATCAACCACTGCATATCCGATGTATCGCCTCTCTGTTCCTATCAACGGGTTTTCCTTAAACACCTTTATAAGATATCGTCCTGCCTCAAGCTGCTGAAAACAGATTTTTTTAAACAACGAAAGATTATGAACATCTAAAATGCGGATAGCAGCAACACATCGTTGCCTGAACGATGACCCCTCTGTTAATACCAACGGTTTGAGGGGAAGCCGCACTGCACTACCAGAGCACGCAAACCCTTCATCGCGATACACCTCGGTCGTGATATACGGGATATTTCGTCCGGTAAGCACCGATAGAGCTGAACCTAAAGGAAACGATGGAGCATCATGGACATAGACAGTAAGTGCGTAACGATCTCCAGTATTGTTTTTTTCTGGAGAGCGATCATCTCCCGCGGATGGCAGCATTGTCGCAAGTGCTTGGAAAAGAGCTCCCTCGTTCTCGACCAAGGGATACCCACCAGCTGAAGAAGAGAAAAACTCCGCGTCAAACTCAGCAACAAAACCGGCGGGGATCACCATATCCTTCTGAGAATCACCACTTTCATAGGCATTACGAGTGAATTGAAACGCAGCGACATCGTTTTCTAAACCTGGCAGATGCGGATAATCAGATTCATACGCTTTGAGTTGAATCCCGTCCTGTTCATTGTCCCCAGCTTTTACGACAGAGTTAGACGCAAACACCAACGCATGTACTGTTCCTGTGGTGCCTTCATCAAACGACGCCCATGCTTTTGTGCCTACATCCACATCATCCGTTGTTTTAATGAGCCGAATGACCGGATCATCCTTGATGTAATCAGGATTAGGATCCACTTGATACTCCGCAATGTCATTATTTTCAGTATACACATGTAAAAAGGGGTACAACTCCCCAAAATTGAGATCCTTAATCGACGTGCTTCGTATCCCCCCGCACTGTAATGATGCATATGTCCCATCAGTGTTGCTCGCGGGATAAATCGTGCATTCTTTGATAGCCTCGTGGATGACATGCGTCCGAATCCGTTTATACGAGGTTGGATAATAATAGTAGGTGTAAACCGCTGTCGTCTGGAGGGCACCATCAGTAGATTGACTCGTAATCCCACAAGAAACCATCAGATTCCCATCACAGAAAATCTCCTTTGAGATGAGCTGCTGACTCGTTGAATAATACGCAGACATTGCTTCGTCATAATAATAGGTGAAATCAAATGATGCAGCCACCTCTCCGTTCTTCGGCATCATCTCAGTCGCCCCGTCCACCAACTTTGTTACATACTGAGACGTGCTGTACCACATAAACTGGCCTTCCTGTGCTACCGCGTATATAATTACGCCTTCCTGGGAAATCTTATAATAACGAGATTCTAAAGGATACCCTGGAATCGGCTCATAGAAATAAGAGGAATCTTCGATAGACACATGATCAAGATACTTCGGGGGAGACGTCTCTGATTCATCAAAATAGACGAAGTACTGTTCGGTTCCATCTACGTTTTCAGGCACGAGAAAAACAAGGTTGCAGGAGGTTATATGATCCTCATCACTATGAATCAGTCCATAAATCTGAGATTCAAGCTCGAGTTCACTTTCTTTGCTTTGACAGACCACGCGTATCGAATGATGCTGCTCGTCACGGGCCCAACAGGGAGAATCAAACACGATAAAGGTATCAACCGGTTGAAATGCTGCAAGGTCATCATTCGTTTGAATGGGAAGCAAGATTTCCTGGCGAAACGACCAATGGTCATCCCACCAGGGATTTTTTTCTGCAGGTATCTGCATCGGCAACAGTGAAACAAAGAGAAGTCCTGCCAGCAGACACACATATATGAATCGCGATTTCATGATTGCGCACAAACCTTGCTTTTACTATCTATTTATATAAATAGTAATCGTTTTATTATATTATTGTTCCGGCTGACAAAAATATGAAAAAATTAGAGGACACGCCCTTTTTTTATCACGGTTTCTATAAGATTCACTCCATAGTGATACGGGATGAACTGATGGTTCGGGCAATTAAGGATGAGCAAATCCGCCTGTTTTCCAGGTTCAAGACTCCCTACGGTGTTTTGCAGACCAATTGCACAAGCGGCATTAAATGTGGCTGCGGTGATCGCCTCTGCAGCAGCCATATGCATGTTCAGACACGCGAGCTGGATGATAAACTGCATGTTCTCAGTCCAGCAGTTCGGGTTTAAATCAGTACCCAGCGCAACAGGAACCCCTACTTCGATGATCTTCCGTGCAGATGCATATCGTTGCTGCATTAAACAAAAGGGAGTCCCCGGGAGAAGCACCCCGATGACTCCGGTTTTTGCCATTTCTTTTAACCCTTGTTCAGAGGACATCAACAGATGATCCGCACTGATTGCGCCAACCATTGCCGCAAGAGATGCTCCACCGGTGTCGACTATCTCATCCGCATGCAGTTTCGCAATAAGACCATAACGTTTCCCCGCATCTAAAATCCTACGGGATTGAGCAATAGTAAACACACCTTTCTCACAAAAGACATCACAAAACCGGGCTAACCCCTTCGTTTTTGGCAACATCTCATCAATCACTGTTCTTACGTACTCTTCAGCCGTCAGATCCTTTGGAACAGCATGCGCTCCCAAGAAGGTTGAGGAAATATCCATGGGGTGCGTCTCCTGGAGTTTCTTCTGAACCTTGAGCATTTTTAGCTCAGTTGCTGTTTCCAACCCATACCCTGTTTTCGCCTCACACGTGGTCGTCCCATACGAAAGCATGGTATCAAGACGAGTCTTCGCCTGTTGCAACAACCTTCCGAATGATGCTTTACGTGTTTCATTCACCGTATAATAGATTCCTCCGCCACGCTTCAGAATTTCCATATAGGAAATACCAGCAAGTTTCAAATCAAGCTCAAACTCTCGAGAACCAGCAAACACGACATGGGTATGGGGGTCTACGAACCCTGGAATTACCACCTTGCCGGAAGCATCAATGATAGCATCTGCCTTGTATCTTAGATTCTTCCCTACATCGACAATACATCCATTTTGTACTGCGACTGATCCATTTCGAATAATTCCAAGTTTACCCATCTGTGCTTTTACTCGAGGGGTCTGTGGACCTTTTAACGTCAAAAGTTCACTTGCATTAGTAATGAGGAGATCAACGGTTTCCATATTCTGTTCCCAAATAGTTAAATGAAGGTCTCCCGATTAAGGTTTACGGTGATATCCCATGGGAAAAATCGTGGAATGCGTGCCGAACTTCAGCGAAGGGAAAAATAAAGACGTCATAGAGACAATCCACAACCTTATCCTGAAACATAAAGACGTTAAATTGTTAGACTTCACTCCTGATGCAGATCACAATCGGACCGATGTCACCATCGTTGGTCCTCCTGAAAAGATAAAAGCAGCAGCCTTAGAAATCGCACTGAAATGCGTCGAACTTATTGACATGAACAAACATAAAGGTGAACACCCGCGCATGGGGGCAATCGATGTTGTCCCTTTCATCCCAGTTTCCGAGGTGACTATGGAGGAGTGCATACAGCTTGCCAATGAATTTGCTCAAGAGTTCTCAAAAAAAACAAATGTACCCTGTTTCCTTTATGAAGAGGCAGCCAAACGAGAAGAGAGACGAAACCTTGCTGACGTCCGCCGTGGCGAATATGAAGCTATCAAAGAAGAAATAGGAAAAAACCCTGACCGCACCCCTGATTACGGTCCAAACAAGAGTCATCCGACTGCTGGTGCTACCGCGGTTGGTGCACGATTCTTCCTTATCGCATTTAACGTCAACCTCGGAACGACAAACGTCGAGATTGCAAAAAACATAGCCAAAGCAGTACGGCAGAGCAGCGGCGGGTACCGATATGTAAAAGCCATGGGGTTTGAAATCAAAGAACGAAACATAGTCCAGGTGTCGATGAATCTGACAAATTATCAAAAAACCCCTCTTTTCCGCGTTTTTGAAACCATCAAAAATGAAGCACAACGATATGGTGTCCCTGTCATCGGAAGTGAGATTGTTGGACTCGTGCCTATGGAAGCACTCGTTGATGCAGTGGACCATTACCTCAAGTTAGAAAAATTCACGATTAATCAAGTTCTTGAGAAAAAACTTATGGATATGAAGAAGTGAAGAGTGATGATAAAACTTACAGACATGAAACTCAACGTGTTTCTCGATGAGTTAGCATCACAGAGCCCTGCCCCGGGTGGTGGAAGCGTAGCCGCGCTCTCAGGAGCCTTAGGGGCTGCACTTACTTCCATGGTTTGCAATCTTACCATAGGAAAAGAGAATTACGAAAGAGTTCAAAAAGATATCAAAGAATTACTTTTGAGAAGCGAACAACTCCGAAAACAACTGACCGAATTGATCGAGAAAGACACTGAAGCGTTCAATGAAGTCATAAAGGCATTACGGTTACCAAAAGACAACGACGAACAAAAAGAGAAACGTAGACAAGCGCTGCAGAAAGCATTCAAAAACGCAGCAAGCGTCCCCCTGGAAACAGCACGAACCTGTGAAAAGGTACTCGATGTTACACAAATCGCTGCAGAAAAAGGAAACAAGAACTCCATCACCGACGCTGCAGTCTCCGCGCTTATGGCACAAGCAGGAATAAAAGCAGCAATACTCAACGTAAAAATCAACCTTGGTTCAATAAAAGATAACGAGTTTGTACAACAAACCTCCTCAGAACTTACAGAACTTCAACGAGTCACCTCAGAAAAAACAACAAAGATATTAACGATCGTAGAACAATCACTCTAACCCCTTTTCTAAAGGCGAACCATGACGTTATCACCCAAGAGACTTTATGATCTTCTCCTTACTCATTTTGGACATCAAAACTGGTGGCCCATCGACAAAGAATATCACCAAAAACACAGGAGCGACCCACGTTTTGAAATCATGATAGGAGCGATACTTACCCAAAATACCGCCTGGGCCAATGTCGAAAAAGCACTAGAAAACCTTAAAAAAAACAGGATCTTCACTATCAACGCTCTGAACACTGTTGATGGAGACGCCCTTAAAACGATGATTCAACCCTCAGGATTCTTCAACCAAAAAGCACGACGTCTCAAAAACTTTGCATCCTACTTACAACAAAATTATAAGGAGGACCTTCAAATATTTTTTTGCCGAAATCTCCAAGAAATCCGCCAGGAATTACTCACCCTAAACGGGATTGGCCCTGAAACAGCGGATTCCATCCTTCTCTACGCTGGAAATCAACCTATCTTTGTCATCGACGCCTACACCAAACGTATCAGTACAAGAATACCGCTCCCCATTAATGGAGACACCTACGATGAGATACAAAATTTCTTTGAAAAAGAACTTCAAAAAACAATACACAAAAACAACCTCGTACCAGTCTACAAAGAACTCCATGCACTCCTTGTAGAACTTGCGAAAAATCATTGCAGGAAAAAACCAGGCTGTGCCACATGCCCAATTCAAACCTTATGTAAGAAGTCCCTCTAATTTACCCCGCAACACCTCAGCAGGGATGTCGGGAAGCGAGATCAACTGAGTAGTCCCCAGCTGCCCTTTCCCCGAAGGCTTCAGAGTAATGAATCCTGCCTGTTCGATGTCTTTGAGATAATTCCAAAACATGGTATGCGCCCGTGGTTCCTCACGATATTCTTCACACGTGATCGCATAGGTTTTCTCAACCTCACCCGTGGTCGCATACGCGGTGCCGTCTTTCTGAAGTCGTTTTGCAATGGAGAGTAACGTCAATATTTGGTGTTTTCCCAGAGCCTTCAACTTCGTTTCCGTCACCACAGAGTAGGTTTCTGCTTTGGCAGCACGCACATGCTCAGGCACAATCTGCTTCAGATGTTTCTCATCTGCGAACATGCCTGCCTTCCACAGCAGCTCGATAGCAAACCGAGCATCACCAAATTCAGCTGCGATATCGGCAATGAGATCTACACTCTCACCAAGAACCGTATTGGTGTGAAATGCAAGACTCACCCGTTGTCTGATGATATCGCAAAGCTCATCACGAGTGTACTTATCCAATACTATCAAATTGCTTCGTTTAAACGTGCTGAGCGCTGCTGCATCTACATCGGAGAAAACATCCTTCTGCGAGATCATGATGACAGACACAGGGTTGCTTGTTTTCATTGCCTCATCATTGAACCTGGTGAGATCATAGATAAGATTTGACCCGTTTTTCTTGAATAGCGCATCAACTTCATCAAGCACAAGTAAGAGTTGTGCTTCTTTTCGCTGGAGATGTGTACGAAGCACCTGCAACATCTCCTGAACCGAGAAACCCCGGTCAGGGAACCGTGGATCAAAATGGGTTAAAATACCTAGAAGGACCATCGCGTCCGTAGATCGTTTCCGACAGTTGATATGCACATATTCGATGATTTTACCTTGTTTTCTTGTGATGCGGACCATGGATTGGCAGAAATGTTTTGTCAACGCGGTTTTCCCGGTCCCTACAGGTCCACGGATGAATGCATTCTGCGCAATACCCATAAGAAGAGGCTTAAACATCTGCGCGAGTTTTTTCAATTGCTCAGTTCGATGAGGTAATTCTTCTGGAACGAAATCGAAATCAAGTGCGTGAAGATCCTTAATCACCGATGAAGAGAACAGTTCATCCTCGATAACAGTACCCATACAACAGGGTAATGGATACGATTAATATAACTTTATCTTCTCGATAAAAACCTAAAAAGAAAAAAAGAAAGGAAGATGGCGTTATGCATCCATAGGGACTGGAGCGTGCCACTCAGGGCTATAGATGATCAGGTTCGGGTCACCATAAATACACTGGATGGTGGTAACACCACCTACGTCCTTCAACCGATAGAGTGTCGATGGACCATACATAGAGGTCGGGTCGCTGGTCGTGAAATCTCTGAAATGCAGCCAGACTTGATGTGAGAAGGCAATACCAATCGGTTCTCCCTTGATCATACAATCTCTGAAGAACATATCGTCCTGCAAGTCTGCCTCTGGGCATAATCCTGTTCCCGCGTTCCCATAAGCGCAGACCGCACCATGATCAAGATAGACCATCGGACCATCGCCATCCCATGTTGTACAGGACATATAGAAGATCGCGTTACTACGGAGGTTCCCCATGAACTGATCAACCCATTTGTAGTGGATGATATCGTAAAGCATTGCACCTTCTGGGTTATACCAGACCTGGCCGTTTTCTCGAGGCATCTTCCAGGGCGATGCATCATAGCTATATCCACGCCAGGCATCCCACCAGATCTGGTCTGGATACTTGGAATTATTGGTTTGAATGTATTGAGCTGAAACACCGGATCCACCGGTTCCATGTCCTGAATAGTACATGACACTGGCGCCTTCATTGATCTGCTGCAGGTGAGCAACCCAGAGGCAGTGACCCTCATAGGTTCGGAGATGCGAGCTAAAGGAATTCTTCACTTCTCTGCTGGAAAACGCGGGTGCGGATTTTCCATCGTTGGTCGTCCAGGAGCCACCATCAGGGAAGTTCATCATCTGACTCATGGTGATATCACGGCCTGGGTTTGCGTAGATCAAAGCAGGATACAGGACATCTCTGACCACGATATCATTGGTGTATGCAGGGGTGTCTCCCGGGATATCACCTGCGTAGGAGTTGTTCCCCATCAACGCGGAGTGCATCTCAAGAGTGATGTCATTGCGTGGCGCAACAATAGCGAATCCTTCTTGGCCTTCTTTGTCAAGCCCTAGGCTGACAATGTAGTCCTGGACTTCGGTGACCATTTCCTCGTTCCAGTACCGTTTTGCGTCAAGACCATACGGTGGAACTTCACCGGAACCAGTGAGCAAGAATTTAATCAAGGCTAGATAGACCTTGAGTTTATTTTGTTCGACAGGTGCTGCTTCCTGTGGCAAATGTCCGGTGGAACGAGACCCGTGGTAGAAATCTCCATCCCAACGCTGCCAGCAATGGATCCGCTGGCCCATTGCTGCTGGGTTACCTGGTGCGTCTTCAATGCGAATAACTGGTGAGGTATGGTACGCGGCAAGCATTGCTGCTGGTGCAAAGAATCCATCACCGGTTTTAAGTGAGGTTATCGTGATGTAGTTCTCGGAAGCAGAATAACTTTTTATTTCATCGACGATTTCTTGCATGGTTTTGAGGTCTTTTTGAACGGTTGGTAGGCTGCTTCGTACACCTGCTCCGATTTCTCCGCGTTCAACAAAGATAACTTTGGTGACGCCCAGTGTGGTGAATGCGCTTGCGGTTGCTGCAGGGACACTGTCTTTGGTGACGTAGAGCAGTGGCATGTGATTCGCTGAGGCGATAACCGCGGCGTTCGCTGCTGAAACGGTTGCGTCAGCACGATCTGTACTGACTGTTCTGACATCAACGTTAATGGTGTAGGGCACATCAGAGCCGTTTGCGTCTCGAGGAACAACAATAGCAGTCCACATTCCTGCCTCAGGATGCAGTGCCTCAGCAGAATATTCCGTGTGAGGAGCTGGATGCCAGGTTCGCCAGGGGTTTTCCTCTGGGTTCTCCAGACCATTCCAGATATGGATCGGGTTTACCGGACCATTCCAGGCAGGCATCACAGGATCTCTTAGATATCCATTCGGATCAACCAAAAATACTAACAGGTCAGATGGTTGGTCTGTGGTTATTTTCGCGTTGATCACTGAATCTTCGTTTGTAATCTTAAAATGGTATCGGTCACCAGCGTATTTCGTTATCTTGAAGTTCCAGCTGGCACTGACTATATCAGCCCCAGCGACCCAGATACCTGCTCTGGTAACAGGTTGGTAGATATCGATTTTCTTTCCCTCGGCATCATACGGACTGGGCCACCAGTCTTGTGACATGGTAATATATAAGGGAAGAATCGCACCAAATGTTGGTGTTGCGCCACCGGTTCCGAACATGCTGACATTCACAGCGCACCATTTAGGCCCAAGGAACAGGGGGTATCCAGAGGATCCACCGATGTTTACTATCTTGGTGCTATCACCAGGTACGTCTTCAACGACAGCTTCCCGTTTCAACGTTGTCGTCTTTTTCACAACGTTTTTTACGGTGTCGTTAAAACCACTGCCGTCTACCGCGACAACCGCAGTAGGAGCAGAAGTCCAACTATGAGTCGCTATCTCAGCAGCTGCCTGGATAGGATCCGCAGGGACATCGTATTGGGTTGCGGTTTTACTATAGGTCGCTAGATAGGTATTCCAATCATCAACAAGATATTGTGTGGTGTCATCAACAGTCCCGAAGCTGGTGTCATCATCATAATATGCGGTCGGTGTTGAGTCTCCTGTGTAAATAATCGGCGCAAGGTATCGTTTCCCACCATCGAGGTAGTTACACGCAGGTATTGCCGCAAGGTACCCGAAATCATCTTTGGTGCTGTTTGGATCATTGGTAATTTTAAAGGTTTTTGCAATGGGCGTAATCTGTGGTTGAGGAATTGGGTTTTGTGGTGGCGCGCTGGTTTCAATCTTTAGTGTTAGATTGTATGCTCCTGAACCGTACGCGTAATAGGTCCAATTCGTCGGATGAGGGATATCCACCCATCCAGGGAAGATATCAACCCGTACGCTCCATTCACCTGCGACATCAGCAGGGTAGTTAAATTCATCATCGTAATACTGATTACCCTCAAAGACAAGTATTCCACTTGGGTTGTAAAGCTGAAGATCAAAATCTGCGAGATACGCAACATCCTTCATCTTTAGTTTCAGATGAATTCCTGTCCCAGCATCGACGTGGAATGTATACCAGTCATAGGGATCGTTCATATCCAGATACCCATAATAAAACCCTGGCGTGATAAGCAACGCAGCAGGAAGGGTATTACCAGCATCAGTCGCGCTGTCAGCATCGTTTTGTCCATCTAAGGCTATATTCATGGTATATTGGCCCTGGCCTGTACCGCTTATATACTTTACTTGCATGTACCATTTTCCACTGTATGTTGCTGTGTAGGAAATAGTCTCAGAATTGCTTCCCGAGTTGTTTGAAGACGCTACCTGAACAGTTTTATCAGTATACAATGCCAAGTTAAAATCGAACCCCTCCGGGGGAGTAATAGTCAGAACAATCTGTTGACCTTGGCAAACAGAGAAGAAATACAAATCCTCGGTATCGGTGGAGGACAATTTACCTGTAATTCCCCGCCCTGGCGTATCATCAACAAGTTCACCAGGATATAATCCTAATGCCGTTGTCCTTTCACTTCCTGCATCTTTTTTATATCCACCATCGTCATTATCTGCGGTATTGGTTGCTGCGGGCGTCCCATCGTTCAGATAATAACTTCTGTCTAAAATAAAATACGGTTGTGTTTCATCTGCAAATGGCAAGGGATTGGTGTCGACAGTTCCACCATATGTACTCTTATTTTTTATCTTCATTGACATGGAGCCGATTGGAACAAAAAAACTTGTTCCTAAAAGTATCAATGTCACAACAACAGCTTTTATACTCACAGCATATCCTTTCTTGAAGTTCATATTATTCCCCTTATATTAAATAAGCAATGACTTTCTATATTAACCTTTCGAAAAATAAAGGTAAAAAGGGTAAAAAACCAGGGTTATTATTGAAGATAAAGATTATACGCAAGTAAGCTATTTTGATTCGCCAGCATGGGAGATGAGACTTCAGTTCAAACATCGTTAGAATTTCTGAAACACACGTTTCACCAGTACTATGCATCAAATAAAATCGAGCTTCCTGATCGTTTCGGCAGACGGGAGTTTGCGTTTCTATTTTTTAATGGAAAAGGTATGGTGCGGCATCTTGGTTTTGAGAAACGAGAAGCAGTCTGGAGTTTCTTTGAGGAACGAGTGCCACAACATGCGTACTATTCATCTGCATATTATTCACGGCCTGATGCAGCAAAAATGCAGGAGAAAAACTGGATGGGCGCTGAACTCATTTTTGATTTAGATTCCGACCATCTCCCCAACGCAGAAAATATGGGTTACGTTGAGTCTCTCGTTGCAGTGAAAAAGGAATTTAAAAAACTCGTAGAAGAGTTTTTACTTGGTGATTTTGGTTTCAAAGAGAAATACATTGAGCTTTATTTCAGTGGGGGGAGAGGGTACCATTGCCATGTGAAGGATCCTGCGGTTCTTGATTTGGACAGCAATGAACGGCGGGAGATCGTTGATTACATCACTGGACGTGATCTGCTTAATTCCAGTATCCTTCATGAACAGGTTACCGGCAGAAAAACGTACGGTAACTATTCCTATGCAAGCGGGAAAAGCCTCAAGATGCCAACTCCTGATCAAACCGGGTGGAAAGGACGGATTAGTAGGGGAATCATTGATTTGGTTGACGAAATTAAAAAGAGCGATGACCCTGAAAAAAAACTACGAGAGTACGGGGTGAACGCGAGAGACGCAGAGCGACTAGTACAGGAACTTTCCGAGGAGCGTGTCAGTAGGATAAAGGACGGGCTGCTTGACCAGTCGAAAACAATCAGGAAATTTTTCTTGAATAGCGCTCTGAGAAAAACCGCGGTGTCCCTTAGTGCTGGGGAAACCGATGAACCGGTGACTTGTGATGTGAAACGCCTGATTCGACTACCCGGTTCGTTACATGGAAAAACCGGGTTTAAAGTAGTGAAGATAGCGATCGAAGACCTGAAAGATTTTGATCCCTTGCAAGACGCGGTCGTGTTAGCTGATGACCCTGTGAACATACATGTCGACAAACAAGTAAGCCTTGACATGAACGATCAAAGCTTTCACCTTGAAGCAGGAGACCAAGAGGTCCCAACCTATCTTGCTGTCTTTCTCCTCGGACGAAAAGAAGCAATACTGGTCTAACTATTTTTCATCAGGACCGCTATCTTTATAAAAGCAAAAGAATAATAGAGAGATATGTTCTTCCTTTTGTGGGGTAGTTTATGAAAAAAAGCACAATTGCGGTTAGCCTGTTATTAGCTGGAATGCTTAGTATTCCTTTAAGTAGTGCAACACTTACCGGGAAGTTTCCGGATACTATCACAGTGCTTCGGGACATTCGAGAACAGCATCTGTACGACATACACAACCACATTTCCCTAACAGAAACGACAGGGCTGTATCACACGTATGATGAAATGACTGCTCTTCTCCATAGCCTTGCAGCAAACCATTCTGATATCATGTCCCTTACCTCTATCGGGAAGACCTATGAAGACAGAGATCTCTGGATGGTGAAACTCTCCGACAACGCCAATCAGGAGGAAAACGAACCAGGTCTTCTCTTTATGGGTGCACATCATGGGAACGAAAAACCAGGTTTCGAAGTCCTGCTCTATTTCATTGTGTACATGCTTGATAATTATGAAAATAATACCGATGGAATCAGAGAAGTCATCAACACTACACAAATCTATATTCTACCTATGGTAAATCCTGATGGAGTAGAAGCAAACACCCGAAAAAACCGGGAGCCAAACCATGGCCCTTTTGGGCTGAATTCTAAGGAAACATCGATTGGGGTTGATCTTAATAGAAACTATGGGTACCGCTGGTTTTTCTTGTATGTCTTTCCAAGAAAGTATCTTGGCGCAACCGATTATCATGATACCAGTGATGTCTATCGAGGGGAACGACCATTTAGTGAAGCAGAAACAAAAGCGATAAAACAGTTTGTAGAAACCCATACAGTGAGATTAGCAATCACCTACCACACCTATGGGGAGCTTGTTCTGTATTCATGGGGGTATACTACTATACCTGCGAAAGATAAACCCCTGTTTGTTTCCATCGGGGAAAACATAACACACATCAACAACTATACCCTTTCACAATCGATTGATCTCTATCCAACACTTGGGGATGCCTGTGACTGGTTATATGGGAAACACGGCATTCTTGCGTATACGATCGAACTTGGAAAAAATTATGCGCCAAGCAACCCCGACGTCCTGCTACAGATGTGCAGAGTTCATGCGGATGTAAATCTCTACGTCTGTAAACGGGCTGAATCCTTGAAATAAAAAAAAAGCGATAATTAGACGAATCTGATACTCTCCAGATTCAATGGGGCTGCTGTGTTCATGTTCATGCGTTTGTGAATCGTGGATGACAAATCAATACATTTTGATTCTTCTCCATGACCAAACACGATTCGCTCAGGTCGAGGCGACATGTTATTAATGTAACCGACAAGTTGTCTACGGTCGCTATGTCCGGAGAACCCATCACAGGTCTCTACATTCATTTCTACAGGAAGACTGACAATAGAGCCGCTCATATTCATGGGGATTTCTTTTGCGCCTCGTTGAATCCTTCGACCCATGGTTCCTTCTGCCTGATACCCGACGAACACGAGCGTGTTTTTACTTTCCGCGGACCAATGTTTGAAATACTCCATAACTGGACCGCCGTTCATCATCCCGCTCGTTGCAAGGACGACACAGGGATCTTTATCAGCAAGGATTTTTTCTCGCATTTCTTGGCTGTCCACACGTTTGAAAATCTCAGAAAGCAAGGGATTGTCCCCCTGCTGGAAGATCTGTGTGCGTAATTTATTGTTCAGATACTCAGGGTATGCAGTGTGAATCGCGGTTGCCTCCCAAATCATTCCATCAAGATAGACAGGGACTTCAGGGATTTCTTTCATTTTTACTAAATTCTCAAGGACGATCATCACTTCCTGGCTTCTGCCGACCGCAAAAACAGGAACAAGCACCTTTCCTTTTTTCTTCAGTGAGGTGCGAATGATGTCCTTTAGTCTATCTGTTGCCTCTTTACGGCTCGGCTGAAAATCATCGCGTCCGCCATAGGTGGACTCAATGACGAGGGCTTCTGCACGGGGAAAATGGTTCACTGCAGGGTTAAACAACCAGGTGCGTTCAAATTTTATATCTCCAGAGAACGCAATATTGTACAATCCTTCTCCGATATGGAAATGACAAATAGAAGAGCCTAGGATATGGCCAGCGTTATGAAACGTCAATCGAATATCAGGCGTGATATCCGTCGTATCTCCATAGCCCATTACGATACAATGTTTAATGACACTACGAATATTTTCAGATGAATAGGGAACCTTCTTGGCGTCTGCGGCAGCAACCTTGATGTAATCCATTTGCAACAACGTCATCAGATCCCTGGTAGGTGGGGTGCAATAAATCGGGCCCTCATATCCATATTTATACAAGAGAGGGACAAGACCACAGTGATCAAGGTGCGCATGGGTAATTACGACCGCATCAATCTTTTCTAACGGAAGAACCTCAGGCATGTGAATGTACGGTGATCCATTATTTTCAGCTGAGACATCAATGCCGCAGTCAATAAGCACTTTACTATCCTGTGTATGTAACATTGAACAGGATCGACCTACCTCGCGAAACCCACCTAAGGAGATCATGCGAACAAATTTCTCCCCAGTTGAGGTGCCACGGTGAATTTTCCTGCCTATCTTACGAAGAATATCTTTACGTTCATCACTCATCGAACGGAGGTACCCGCGGATTTCCTGTACGGTTTTTGATTGAATAGGCGGTGCACGAACAATACTTGGAGCCCAGTTTATCTTCCGACGGATCTCATTGAGGAGGGATCCTTCTTTACCTATCGCAGCACCAGGTTTTAATGCCTCAATCGTCACCTCACCGACATCAGGCTGAAAGTAGATATTGGTGATTTCAGCCTCGTTAGGGATAATCTGCCTGATCTTCTTTTCTGCAATATCAACATCGGTAAGGACTGTAGGATCAGGGCGAACCACGATACGCTTCTGCAGACTTTTTGCCATATTCTTAACGAGATCCTTGTTATTGGCAAATTTATCTGGCGTCTTTGTGTAAATAACAAGAAGTGCGCCTTCAAATTCCACTTCAGAGATATCAATACTCGCAGGTATTGATCCACGAATCTTTCCACGTATTTCAATTAAAACATCATCGACGGTCATTTTCTACCCTTTTTAAAGCTTGTAAAACGAACTTATGAACTCGTTTATCCGGTGAGATTCCTCTGAGAAACAGAGTATTACTTACCCATCTTCTGCAATCGTTTTTTAATTTCGTCTTCTGAAATGAACTTAAATTCTTTCTCGCATATCACTGCGACATCAGCACCATTTCCCGAGGCTGAGTCTCTTCCCATTGCAGCGGTTATTGCTCTCAGAGCAAGATCGATGCCTTCATTGACAGTCATATCGTCTTTAAATGAGTCTTCTAAAACACCAAATACATAAGGAGACCCAGAACCACCCGCAGTATATTTATCAGGGATGGAGCCACCAGCTGCATCTAAGGAAAACACATGTCCTCCTGTTGAATCCCAGCCACCGAGAATTAACTGAACGTAATAGGGATAAAATTTCCGTTGATTCAGGATATTAGCCATGAGTGTTGCTGCACTCTGAACCGGCATTTCTATATCTCTTTTTAGTTTATAGAGCTTCGTCTCAGCCTTCAGATAACGAGAAAGCACCTGCAGATCACCAACGAGGCCCGCCGTTGCCATAGCGAGATGATCATCGATTTGATATAACTTTTTTGTCGCTTTATGAGCTATGAGCGTACCCATGGTCGCTCGGCGTTCTGTCACAATCACAACTCCATCTTTACAGACCATTCCAAGAATGGTAGTACCTGTTTTTTTTAACTCTTCTGTCATAAATTACTCTCCAGTAAACACCAGAAAAACACTGGGTTATGAATCCCACATGTTTTATTTATACTTTGTGGAAAAGTAAATAATGGAGAGAATCAGAAGGTTTCCCTCCAAGAAACTGATTAGATAATTGAGAGTTGTTTTCCTAATTTCCCGAATTTATCTATTGCATAGTCGAGATCTTTCTTCGTAAGTCCAGCGTTCATCATCGTTCGAATCCTTGCTTTATCACGAGCGACCATCGGGAAGACAATCGGCAGGGCAAAGACACCTTCATCATACAGCTTGCTGCTCAATTCCTTAGCTTTTCCTGAGTCACCAACAATGACCGGAGTGATTGGTGTTTCGCTGAACCCGGTGTTAAATCCCATGGATTGTAGTTCTTTTTTGAAGTACTTTGTGTTGTCCCACAGGTTTTTCACATGTTGTGGCTCTGTTTCCAGCACGTCTATTGCTGCAAGTTGAGCACCAGAGACTGCTGGTGGATGTGAACCGCTCAACAGCCATGTACGTGATTTGTTATAGGCATAATTCACCAGATCCTGACTTCCTGCGATGAGACCACCGACGACTCCAAAGGCTTTACTAAAGGTCCCCATTTCAACATCGATCTTACCTTCGATATGGAAATGTGCACCTATTCCTCGCCCATCAGGCCCAATGACACCTTCACCGTGCGCGTCATCAACGTAAGTCATCGCACCATATTCATTGGCAAGTTTTACGATTTTATCCATAGGAGTAATATCTCCATCCATACTGAACACACCATCGGTAATGATAAGGATCCGTCGGTATTTCTTATCTGCCTCTTTCAGTGTCTGCTCCAGAGCACCCATGTCCTTGTGTTTGTAAACTGCCCGCTCTGCCTTAGAGAGCCGAACACCATCGATAATACTCCCATGATTCAATTCATCACTAATGATGATATCATTTTCGCCTACAAGCTGAGGGATAAGTCCAGCGTTTGCTGCAAAACCGGTTTGATACAGAAGAGCTGACTCAGTTCGTTTGAACCGTGCCAACCGTTTTTCAACCTCCATATGGATTTTCATTGTTCCTGCGATTGCACGAACCGAACCTGATCCAGCACCATATTTCTTTGCAGCCTCAATTGCGCCTTTTATGAGACGAGGATGATTGCTGAGGTTCAGGTAGTTATTGGAACACAGCATGATGACTTTTTTGCCATCAACCACGGAATGAGGTTTGGATCCGGTCTCAAGGATACGCAGTTTCCAATCAAGATTTTTTTTCACTAAATCATCGTATTCTTCTTTCAAAAATGCGCTTGCATTTCGCTTAGAAATTTGTGTCATAACGTTGCCTCCGATAGTGATATGCTGCTACAGGGGGTCAGTGAATCAGATTAATATATTAAAAGTTGTTGGTCTGTATCTTCACAACCCTGCTGAGACGATAACCAATTACTACCATCAAATATTCCTGGTCAGAAAAAAGGCGATCCAGCTTTCTATCACCAGTATCAACTCTCAACACAGGTGTATGTAAAAGCTTCGATGGGGTCGCGAGAACAACAATATTATCAATACCGATTTTCTGAATAACGCTAGGGCTAAACTGGAGGTTTCCCCGACCAAGGATAAATCCTTGGGCACCTATTGGACTGAGAAGGATTTTTGCCTTTGGATATTTCCTTAACAGAGTGAGGATTTGTGCTTCATTCACATCTTTTCCAATCAGCTGGTTCTGATAAACAGCATCAATACCAAGCAGGGTGTGGTCAATGTTAAGTTTTTTTGCAATGTAATCAATAGTCCCCCCTGGCCCAAAGAGAAACAAAGAATCACGATATTTTTCCATTTCATCTTTGACATGTTCGGTAAGCTCATCTTTTATCTGGTCATCAGAAATAGATTCGTAACTCGCTTTTCCCACCTGGATGTAGGTTGGTTCAACAATCCCTTTTGCAATGCCAAACAGCCGAACCTTCCATTCTCCTTTTCGGTAGAGGTCTTCATCAAGATCCATGATTTCTGCATCCCCAAGGGTGAGTCGGTTATTGATAAACTCATGTAGCATCTTTGCTGTGGCACTTGTACTTACCCCAAAAACACCAGAATGCATTTTCACTCCACAAGGAACACCGAGTAGCGGGATTTTTTTTTCAACGATTTCAAAGATATCTCGCGCTGTCCCGTCACCACCGCAGAATAAAAGCAAATCTACAGAGTGTGCAAGGAATTTTTTACACGCTTGTTTTGTGTCTTCTGCTGATGTTGTTTTCTCGTTTGGTGTGTAAATAATTTCTTGATTCTTAACAGCGACCGAACGTAAGATGCCGCTTCCCATGTCACCATCACAGGTCAACCAATGAATATCGCAATCATTTGGAGAAAAGCTAAAAAATTCGCGTATCATCTCTTCTGCTTTTTGTGGCGCGACCGGTACTGCTCCTAATTCAATTGCTTTTTTTACAACATCATCGGTGCCTTTGAGTCCAACCCGGCCACCCATACCAGCAATAGGGTTTACCAAAAAACCAATGGTTGTTGTCATCGCATCTCACATGATCAATGCCATTTCTGGTTTGGATTTCGAGGAATCATAATCCAACAAAGGAAGTACACTAAAATAAAGAACCCAACGGTAAGAATAACACCGATTACAAAGAGGAGGCGAACAAAGAGAGGATCAAGGGAAAAGTACTCTGCAACCCCACCGCAGACACCACCAAGAATACGGTATTTTCCTGAACGATACAAAGGTTTATACTGGTGGGATTCTAACGGCTCAGGTGTTTGGGTGGATGTTGCTGTATCGTTAGATGAAGAATTGGTTATTTTACCTGTAACCTGCCTATGTTTTGTCAAAAGAGTCAACACAAATACGAGATATCCAATGATAAGGATCAAAATAAAGAGAGGAATGAGAAAGTATTCGATAGAGAGCCCTACGGTTTCAAAGAAAGGGATATCCAGGAATTTAAGGATTTTGAAGATTTCAATAACGATCCAGACGACGAGGATAAATCCGATCGCGGAGAGAATCGGTGATATCCATCTGAGTTGAAAATGATATTTTCTAGTGCCATATGATGCATAAGCAAAGAATAGTATGAGTGCGAAGAATAAGGAAAGATGGGCGGACAGAAAGGCGCTCATATCATGGAATACGACCACGTTTCCTCCTGAAAACTCCATTGCTTTTATGATTAAAAGAAAGATGATGAATCCAAGCAAGCTTGCGAGGAGTGGACCGAAGATGCCAAAGGTGCGGTCATACCAAGTTTCAACATTTTTTTCGGTTTTTCCTGCTTGTTTTCCAAGAGTACTTACTTCTTCGCCGAATTGTTTCATCCCCTGTTCAATGTGTCTTCCGGTTTTTTTTCCAAGATGTTCTATTTCCTGTGCGAAATCTCGAACGTTTTTTTCAAATGGCGTCTCATCTGGTTTTTTTATTTCATCATGTTCCTCTTTGGAAGGAGTTTTTTTTCCTGACACATAACCACCCCATTCATTTAAACTCGCATCACTTTAAATAGAAATTGGTTCTCGAGTTGATTATCTTTTCATGACAACTTTTTCATTTTGAGATTTTGACACGATGGATTTAAATATCTTGGATGATAAAGTGTAGTAATGGTGAGGAAGGGCGACGTTCGGTGGGGTCTTGTCTTCCCGATCTGCGCTCCTGTCTTCCGGTGACGCTAGTGTTGCGTGGCCGCGCTGCGTTTCGGTGCGGCGTGGTGCCGCGTGCCTCGTTTCCCCTCCTTCCTTACCTGTGCAGACGGAGCATTATTTTTTTAAAAAATGATTTTTTATCAGAAAGAACAGCCTATGTATATCGTTCATCTGGAGAATAGTTTTTGAAAAGATATTTTCAATCATTTTCTTTCGTTTCTCTGACGTGTTGCCGCGCTCGTACGATGTCAAGGTCAATGCTGCCATGTTGGTATGCCTCGAGGAATGTACGGGTATCAACGCTGTAGAGCGTTGTGGCGCACATTAGATGGTACTCGGTGCACGCGGCATGCTTGAGTTCTGCAATTACTTCTCGGGTGATGGGCGACGTGAAATGAAAATCCTCTGAGAGAAAAAGGCCGATGCCGTTTTTTAACACAGAGACAAGGATGGTACAGTCGTTTATAACGTGATCAGGGTTTATTCCATAGGATTCCATGGAGCGCATGCATGCTTGTCCAAACGTATCAGAAAGCAGTCGGTTTTTAAAATTGATCACTGTTGCTTTTGAATGAATCCAACGTTTCATCGCTTGCTTATATAAAGATTCAGAGATCCTCCCCCCGGCGTGGAGACGTTCGAGTTCTGAGGCTACCGTAGCGGTAATAAAACAGGGTATTCGGTCGCGGGCTAAGTCATCAATAACCTTACCGACGCGAGAATCTTCTTTAAGCAGAAAAGAGGTATCGAAGGAGACGCTACGAAGCTGCATCAAATCGGTCATAGATGTGTAAACCCCCACCTTAATTCTTCACATGTGAAGAATGACGGACCTATGGGGATTTGAACCCCAGTATCCGGCTCCGAAGGCCGGAAGGATATCCAGACTACCTCATAGGCCCACACATATGCACAAGGGAATTACACATCTACTATAAAACAATTGGTCAATGTTTTTTATCATTACATTTTCGAATTATACAGAATGGTGTTTTGTCACTGTATCTTTAACTCCAACCGTACATCCATGATTATATTACTAAACCATTTGATCTACAAGAGCTTGTAGAAAACATCAAAAAATTAAATTAAAAAAAGATAAAAGAGAAGCTACAATGTGTAGCTTTTTCTTTTTTTATCGTACAAAGTCAATGCCGCCGACTTTGGGGTTTGTCATAATTCTTCGAGCAGGAATCACTGGTGCGGTTTGTTGTGTGCGCCTTTCTGGCCGTGAACTGAGCAGGTTGGGTGATTGTACACCAGTCATGATTGCCATGACTCTGCATTTTCCTTCAAAGCTAGGATCTACTCGTGCTCCTAGAATGACGTTGGAGTAGCAATCCATATCTTCTGTGAGGGCTTTTGCAACATCCTGAACGTATTTCAGGCTCATGTTTGGGCCACCGGTGATGTGCACGAGTGCGCTATGTGCGCCATGGTAATCAACATTGAGCAGCGGGTGATTTAACGCCTCTTTTACTATGGTGTCGACCCCTGCATCCTCATCTGCTTCTCCCCAGAGCATAACAGAGAGACCGCCAGAGTCCATGACTGCTTTCATGTCAGCAAAGTCAAGGTTGATTAACGATGGGACAGAGATTGTCTCAGAGATTCCCTTCACGGTTTCTGCAACAAGCTGGTCCATGACAGAGAATGCCTGGTTGATCGGCAGGTTTGGCACAAATTCAAGTAATCGGTTGTTATCGAGCACAACCGTGCTATCTGCAGTGACACGCAGTTTGTCAAGTCCTTCATCTGCCTTGACCAATCGTGCGCGCTCTACGTTGAATGGTGTAGAGACCATGCAGGTAACAATGGCTCCGAGTTTCTTTGCTATTTCTGCTACCACTGGGGCTGCTCCGGTTCCGGTTCCGCCACCCATGCCAGCGCAGACGAACACAAGGTCAGCGCCTTGGAGCATTTCTTCAAGTTCTCTGCTTGATTCTCGTGCAGCACGTTCGCCTATCTCGGGGAACCCTCCTGCACCGAGTCCTCGTGTCAGGTTTTTTCCAAGGAGAAGTTTTTTATCAGCTTCGACAAGATCAAGTGCTATCTTATCGGTGTTAATAGCAATGGTTTCTGCTCCTTTTACTCCGAGTTTGTGGAGCCGTGTAATTGTATTACCGCCAGCACCGCCACAACCAATGATGATAATACGCGCAGTGCCAAAGAGTCCGTCATCAATTTTCTGCTTGCTTTCCTCGCTTATTTTGTTTTCTATCGCAGCCTCAACAAAGGACTGCATTTTCATTTCGGCCATTTTTCGTTCCTCCTATTCTGGTAGTTGGAAGGACGTCCCTTGCGAGACGTCCTTCTTAAAGGGGTGCATCCCATCCCCTGATTTTACATTGATTTTATTTTTTCATGTAAGGTTCTATAGCCTCGACCGCAGCTTCCAATTCTTGGATTTTCTTTATTTTGTCGGCCTGTGCAAGAATACGGGTTGTGTGATTCTCTATATATTCTTTTACCGCATGCCTTACTACCTCAGACCTTGTGGCAAATTCACCAATTCTGATAAGAAGATCGATCTGGTGAATATCGATTTGAGGCAGTCGTATTGTGATGCGGTCTGTTTTCATAGTTCTCCTCACATTTTTTTGCGTCTGCCAGGCAGATGTCATTTTTATGTCGATTGTACGTCACACGTACGTCGAACAATGCCAAACGGCATCATTTGTCTGACAGTCGTGAAAATGAATACGTGGTTGTATTTATATAAGTTTCTATATTTTGAGTGGTAAAAAATAGACCATGCTACTCGTTGGTATGGCTAACAATTCTCCTAGAACTGCGCAGATACATATGTAGGTACGTTGTTATCTACAACAATACATACACGAGAGCCGTAAAATAAAATAGACATAGAACTCATTGTGCGACACGACCAAACGCAACAGTCCCAGAAATCTTTTCTATCTTTACTTTTACTGTCGCACCTTTAATCGCACCTGGAACATAGATGACATACTTATTAAAAAACGCGACACCATCACCTCGTTTCCCAATATCTTTGATGGTAAGCTCGTAGATCTCCCCTTCCTTAAACACTTCACCAGGCACTACGGTTTTTCGCTTCTTCATTGAACCAATTGGTCGAAACGCCCCACACGCATCACAACGAATTAACAGTGTCCTATCTTTCTTGACCAAATGGGTATCAGGCCGATTACATTCTGAACAAATCACGTAAGTAATGACATATTCATCAAGCCTATCTTGTATGGTCCGTATGGGGATTTTACCCTGAAAAATCACCCGGCCGCTGGAGATTTCACCAGCGGTACCAACAGATCCTAGTAAAAATTTCAAGAAATGATCTGCGTCGCGATTTAACACATCAATGATCTTATCAAAATTCTTCAGAACAGTCGTGTTTCCTTCATAGAACACATCGACTTTTGGGACTTTAAACCTATCATCATCAATGCGTTTTGATGATGTGACACTATGCACCCGTTTAAGTAAGTTATTATAATTTAAATCTGACATAATGTGAAATGCTTAATACCGAAGGCTAATAAAAAACTTCCGTAGAAGATAAGAAAAAAATTACTCCCCAGCTTTCGATTGAATACGCGCTCCCATAATGAAAAAACCTTCTTTCATTGCTTTTTCGGCAAGGTCAATTTGTGTCGTATAGATTTTCTTATTACCTTTCGTACACTTCCATATGAATTCAGACATAGCTCTCCCCAACCATCGAGATGATGGCAGCCGCATAAAAACGAAAGTCCCTTAAATAGTTTTTGAAAAAAAACATAAAATCTTTTTTTTAGGAGAGTATCGTCTTACTCAAATACGCGCCGTCATCTGAAAACCCAAGTTTGCGATAATACGGTTTTACCCCAACGCCGCTGAGCACGAACAACCGTTTCTTGCCGAACTCATCATAGCATATCTGTTCAGCTTTTGTAATTAACATTTTCCCGTACCCTCGATGCTGAAACGCTTCTTCGGTCCGTTCACCAAGTGGTGCTTCTCGTCCTAATATTTTCAGCTCGCGAATAATCATACAGGGCTCTTGCTGAAGCTCAAAACGATGCGGACATGTGATGTCGCGTAACCGCAAATACCCCACAAGCACATCCTGTGTTCTGTCCTCAAGAGAAAGAAAGAGTTCCTCCCCCTGACTTGCGGTATAACGACGATGAATACACTCAAGGTTAAGATCCGTCAACTTTTTTTTGTTCTTGTCAGATTGGTGTCCGATCTCCCGGCATCGAATACAGCGACATGCTGTCCCCTGGTTTTTCATTTCATGTTCAACGAATTGTCGAAGATTACTGTTTTTAATACCACTACTGATTTTATGTGAAGGAATATCGCGTTGTATTCGCTGTATACGTACCCACTCAGGAACACTTTTTTTTATTTGTGCAATGAGCAATGACGCAGCCTTTGTCGTAAGCGGCTCATACTCCCCGGACTTCCAAAGATCATACAGCTTTGTTCCTTGGATGATAAGTGTCGGATAAATTTTAATCATGTCTGGTTTAAAGTTTTCATCTTCAAAGATAGTCCGAAATGTCTCTTGATCTTTTTTTTCCGACGCCCCAGGCAATCCAGGCATCATGTGGTAACATACTTTCAAGCCAGCATCTTTGGCTATACGGGTCGCAGAAACAGTATCAAAAACCGTGTGACCTCGCTCCATCTTAGATAAGATATCATCATAGACGGTTTGAACTCCAAGCTCAACACGTGTTGCACCCAGGTGAAGCACTTGGTCGGCATGTTGTAATCGGAACCAATCCGGACGTGTTTCCACAGTAAGACCTATACATCGTGACGATGCTGTTTCGTTGTTCTTTTTTGCTTGTTCCAAGCGTGTCGACCGTTTGTTATTGAGTGCGTCGTAGCATCGTTTCACAAACCATTCTTGATACATGGGAAGACGTGCGGTAAAGGTCCCACCCATGATGATGAGGTCAACCTTATCGGTCGCATGTCCAATCGCATGCAGTTGTTCTACCCTGTTTCGTATCTGCAGGTACGGATCAAAGTTATTGCAACATGCACGCATCGCGGCAGGCTCATATCCTGTGTAACTCTGCGGTGTGTTTTGCTCTGGGCCACCAGGGCAAGGGATGCATCGCCCATGCGGACAATGCTCTGGAGAGGTCATCGCAGCAACTATTGCAACACCAGACAGCGTACGGGTGGATTTCTTCCTCAACAAAGAATGGGCAATACCGTTTTCTTGCAGATCCAAGGGGAGCTGGGCAAGAATTTCACTGTCCCTTGGGATCGTGTCCATGTTATATTTTTTGCACAGCTTAATTTTTGCTTTATGCAGATCGTCTTTTGTCTGAATTTTTTTTGAAAGAATCTGATCAATGATTTCCTGATGGAACTGCATTGTCTGGCCATATACTGGGTCCAGATAAAAAATCTTTGTACGGCATGAAAGAATATAGTATTGTAGATATTAAGTATCCCAGAATCCTCGTGTTTTGGCGTACAAAAGCTCAGCCTGTAAAATATCGCGTAAAAATTTTATTTCCAGCTCCTCAGATTTCCCAAGCTCAAGTTTACTATAGCGTCCAAGAATCCGCGCAGCTGTATCAGGACCAATTCCACGTGCAACGAGAGCGAGAATTGCGAACTTCCCATTACTGAGCACCAAGCTTGCGTTTTTATGCAAACGTTGAACCTCCCGGTTTTCTTCCGCTGTTCGATGCTTTTTTGAGAGAAGCGAAACAACGTTTTCATTATATCTGCGCAACACCGCGATTTTAATAGCACCACACCGAGAGCATTTTGGTTGCACAGGGACCCGACCTGTAACCGTACTCCATGAATGATGACAGTTCGTGCAAACAAGAATGATGTCAGCATCCTCTAATCGTTTCTTGAGCGCCATGAGAATTGATCGGTCAGCCCTAGAAGGAACCATGAGACCACGGATGGTTTCAAAACCAGCAAGTGCTATGGGTGAAAACCCTTGAATATGAATGGTAATATCACCGTTTTGGATCTTCTGCAGAACCGCAATGGTTTGTGCAATGTCCATTCGCTCCCACATCAATTTATCCAAAGCCTCCTCAAGGATTAACGATTGTTCAAAGAGGCCGAACAGCCGCTTCATCCCCACTGATTTATAATCAAAATCTTTACGTAACGCACCGAATTTTCGTGCGACATGAACAAGCTGCCAGCGCAAGTAGGTTGAATTCCGCAGAATCGTCTTCATGAGATACTCTAGAGTCTCTGGTTTTGTGGTTAATAAAATTTCTTTGATACGTTCAGGGGGGATACGGCCAGGGAGCTCAAGGTTAATACGGTAAGAATCACTGTTAATACCTATGCTTTCCCCGATGGATTGCGCAAGCACCGCAGCAATCAACCGCCCAAGTGTTTCATTGACTTTGGTACCAAAACATGCGTTGATCACGATGGTTTTATCCTCCATATCAAAGGTAATGGTCGTATCAGTAGGTACGATAAACCCTTGTTGTCGCTGAAAGGAAATATAGTCAAGGAAACACTTCAAGGTTTCTGCAGTACACGGGTAACCGTGGACTTCTTTGTTTTCTGATGCAAGTTTTCTAAGCCGCCCTACCTCTTGTGCAACCTCAAACGGAACTGGAATGTCTTCCCCTGCCCAGGATGGTATTGTTCCTATTTCTTTAATCGGGGAAACCAGCAGTTCAGTATCTTCACGTTTTACAATCATCCATGGTCTGCCTCGGAGAATGAACTTTTCACCTTCAAACCCGCTACTCAAGACAAAGCTTTCATCAAGCGTACCAATGGATTTTCTCGTGCTGATATCAATGACCGGATAGTTTTTTTCATCAGGGATCATCGAGATATTTTCCAGGAAATAATAGCGAGAATTCATACGCTTTACCACAAAGAGTGCGTGATGTTCCTCTTCAAGCCAAATCGTGCGCTGATTCCTAAGCTGGTGAACAATGGTTTCAAAGGTGCTCCAAGGAAGCGTATGAAAATGATACGCCCTAGTGATGATATCATACACCTGTTTGGCAGGAAGTTTCCCGTACTCAAGAGCAAGAGAAATAATTTGATTAGACAGAACCGAAAGCGGGCATTGACGCACGGAATTTTTTTCCAACGTTCCTTCAAGTGCCCTACGGGCGATCACCAAACTTTCCGAAAGATCCTCTGGATTCGTCGCAAGAATCGCCCCTCTTGACGTCCGACCCACCTTATGTCCTGACCGACCAACACGCTGCACAATACGGGTAACCTCTCTTGGGGAGTTATATTGAATCACAAAATCTGTATCCCCAATGTCGATACCCAACTCTAGCGAAGAGGTGCATACTAAGGATTTCAGGGTTCCGCACTTGAACTCATTTTCTGCTTCAATTCTCGCATGTTTCGAAAGTGACCCATGATGAACACCGATTTTTTGGTCATCCTGCCAGAGGTGAAAACGAGAAGCAAGAATCTCAGCACCGTCCCTGGTATTGATGAAGAGTAATGTAGAGGTATGCTCATCGATGAGTTCTTTGCATCGTCGCAACAGTGCAAACGATATCGGCTCGATGGATAATTTGTGTGCAAGCGGATAATCATCGTTTTTTACTAAAGGCATTTCCACACGGATGTCTATATGTTTGGTGACGTCAACTTCAAGAATCGTCACTGCACGAAACATGTTATTTTCTTTGCCGCCGAGAAAGCATCCAACCTCAGTAGGCATCCCAACGGTCGCAGAAAGACCAATACGCTGGAACTCATGACCAGCTGTTTTCGTAAGTTCAAGGAGCCGCTCCAATCCCACGGCAAGCTGTGCGCCACGTTCATCACACGCCAGTTCATGTACTTCATCGACTACAACCCATCGTACCTGACATAAATGGTGACGCAAGCGTTTTCCTGTAAAAAGAATCTGCAAGGTTTCCGGCGTGGTAATTAACATATCAGGCGGGGTTTTTGCTTGCCTGGCCCGTTCACTCTCCGAGGTGTCCCCATGACGGACCGCGACCTGGATACCAAGGTGTTTCCCCCATTCAATAGTCCTGCGGAGCATATCCCTGTTGAGTGCACGCAAGGGAGTAATATAAAGAATCGATATTCCCTGCTCAGGTTTCTTTGCAGAAATCGTTTCTTTTTTTGTTAAAAATTGATGAAACAAAGGCAGAAGCGCAGATTCTGTTTTCCCTAACCCCGTCGGTGCGATCAAGAGCACATGCTGCCCATCAAGAATAGGGGGGATGGCTTTGCGTTGTGGCTCTGTAGGCTTCTCAATTTTACTTGCAGAGAGCAATTCTCGGATACGGGGATCAAGCAGATCAAATACTGATACCATAAACGCGGGTACAATACTGTCTTCTTTTTAGTATTTTTTCCCTAAGAAAAAATTCATGGGGAATACTTCAGTAACCAAGCGGAAACAGACACCTTTGCCGTATTGTTTATTCCTCGACTTTTTTCACCGCTAAACAAATTTCAATCGAAGACACGTTGGATTTTCGCCCGTCTTCATTGGTTACCGCTTCGGTACTAATATCAATACTTTTGACCTCGGCATTCTTGAGGAATCGGTTGCGTGTGATTTCCGCGGCATCAACAGCTCTGCTTATTGCATTTCCTCTGGCTTTCAAGACAACCTCGGTAAAACTACCAGAATTTAAAAGAGACAAGATCGCGATGACGTAATTCATAGGTGGCTTATTCCCGATATAGATAATGTTGCTGTCGGTGTCTATCTTCTTTTTCTCCTTTTCTACCATACTTCTTCATTCTCCCCAGAAAAATGGTTGATTTCTTTGAGGTATCAAAGATTAAAAGTCATTCCTCTTTTATAAACATTTTGTTTTTTTTCAGCATATCTGAAGCGAAAGGAATTGTTTTATCCATAATAATGACTATTAGGTTCTCTATCTTCATCCGTAGTTTCATGTTCTTTTGCATCGAGAATATCGACAGCAAGAATAGCATGCAGCGGCACAACGCGCAGTTTCCCTTGATGTTCCCCATGGGGTTCACCCATTTCAATGAGTAAACCAGCCTCGTCAATACCTATCGTCGCATATCCTTTGAATATCCCTTCGGTTTCAAGGGAACAATCACGCCCACCAATAGAAATAATCTTGTATCGTGATCCTTCAGTAAGTTTCATCTCTTCTTTTTTTTCCATGAAATCACTTCCGCTTTGTTTCTAAAAGTTTTTGGAGATGCTCAACAGTCCTGCCGTAATTCTCCACCGCTACTTTAATGTGCGCTTCCACAAAAGTCCATGCTTTCTGGAAATTACCGTACCGTAGTCGATACGCTTTTTTCTGCTGCTTTGTCACCTCATCAAAAACCGAGACTTCTTCGAGGATATCAAATCCTTTGAGTTTATTGAGATGTCGATACACGGTTGGTCGTGAGGTTTTAAGGGTCGCTGCGATATCATCAACAAACCATGCCTTGGTCGGATGCTTGAGGAAGAACTCAGCAAATATTTTATAGGGAATTATCGGCTCAGAGCCTTTGGAAAGATACCCGATTTGTTCAAAAAATATCTTAGCAGCGGTATCAAAATCCTCTTCACCGGTCAGTGATGTGTTACTGACGACTTGCATTTCAAACGGCATACTTTACGCCTCGACACCCGAATACCGTATCCAATTAATAACGTTTCTTTTACACAGAAAAGGAAAAAAAATAATAAAGTAGTGCAAAGAACTTAAATTCAAAGTACTGGAAGATAATTTTCCAACTCCCATTTCGTGACCTGCAGTCGGTATCCTTCCCATTCTTTTCGCTTCACATGCAGGAAATTCTCAAACACATGGTCGCCGAGTGTTTCTTTGACCAGTTCACTTTTACTCATCACCGCTAATGCATGTCCAAGGCTGTCTGGGAGTTGCTCAATACCATAGTTTTGTCGTTCTTCTTCCGACAAAGCGTAAATGTTTTTTTCAACTGCTGCAGGCGGCTCAAGTTTTTCTTCGATTCCTCTGAGACCCGCGGCAAGCATCACCGCAAATGCCAGATAAGGGTTACACGCAACATCTGGGTTACGCAGCTCACAGCGTGTGCTTTTTCCACGTTTTGAAGGAATACGGATGAGGGCGCTGCGGTTTCGGTTCGCCCATGAGATATATGTTGGCGCCTCGTACCCGGGGACGAGTCGTTTGTAGGAGTTCACGGTTTGGTTTAGGACACCAGTCAGTTCTTTAATGTATTTCAGCAGACCTGCGATGAAATGATACGCAACCGGGCTTAATTCGTTTTTATCATGAGTATCATAAAACGCGTTGCTCCCATCAAAAGTAAAGAACGACTGGTGCGTATGCATCCCAGAACCACACTGTCCAAAGAGTGGTTTTGGCATAAACGACGCATGGAGGTTATGCTTCGTTGCAATGACCTTAGTGATGTACTTTAGGGTAATAACACGATCCGCGGTCGTGATCGCATCAGCGTAATGGAAGTTGATTTCCTGTTGTCCATTAGCACATTCATGATGTGCGGTGTATGGCTGGATACCAACTTCTTCTAACGCAAGAGAGATATCAGCCCGAACACCTTCCGCAAGGTCTCGATGTGACAAATCAAAGTATCCCGCGGTATCATTCGGGATGGTCGTTGAATTCTCACCGTTTTTTTTAAATAAAAAGAACTCACATTCAGGTCCGGTATTGTAGATGTAGCCGAGTTTCGCTGCTTTGTCCACCATTTTCTCTAAAATGTATTTGACGTCACCTTCGAATCGTTTCCCATTTGGTTCAAAAATATCACAGTTGAGTTTTGCTGTTTTTCGTTGTTCGACACTTTCGGGGAGAATGACAAAACTATTAGGATCTGGTTTTGCGATTTTATCAGATTCTTCAATCGTGGCATACCCTGCAATCGATGATGCATCAAAGGGAATCCCGTCATCCAACGCATTCTCTAACCCGTTTGCAGGGATTACGATATTTTTCGGCATCCCCAGAATGTCAACAAACTGCAATCGAACGAAGAGAACTTTCGCATCTCGAACACTTGCTAACACTGATTCCTTATCCCATGATTTCACAGTATCGTTTCCTTTCAATTCTCTCACCCTTTTGATGTCACCTTTGTGTAGTAAAATTAAATATTTTTGTTTATATGTCTGAATGAAGATTGTCTATTAATAGTTAATTAAATAATTATAAACAAAATATTTACATATGATCCACTTAATCAATACATCAATGAACGTGAGACTCCTTTGTCAATCCTGACATAAAAAATATCACATGAAAAAAGAAGTAACTATAGTGGTACCATTAACTGGGCATGGTTTAAAGCAAGTGAATTTTTTTTAAAATTAAAATAATCCCGGCTGAATTTTTTAAAATTTTTGGCTAATAGACAAAACATTTTTGCTCTTTTTACTCAACTAATAAAAGTAAAGTATTAAAAGGAGCCAATGATACCAAACCAACAAAATTATGCGGAGGATTTCTTATGGAAAAATCTGTTGAAGAGTTCATGACAAAGGTAAAAGATAAAAACCCAGGTGAAAAAGAATTTCATCAAGCAGTACAAGAAGTTGTCGAAAGCCTCATGCCGTTCATCCAGAAAAACCCGAAATACAAAAAAGCAAAAATCCTGGAGCGGATGGTTGAACCAGAGCGTACCATCATGTTCCGTGTTCCATGGCTCGACGATAAAGGAGAAATCCAAATTAATAGAGGATACCGTATTCAAATGAACAGCGCGATCGGACCTTACAAAGGAGGACTTCGTTTCCACCCAAGCGTCACCTTAAGTATCTTAAAATTTTTAGCTTTTGAACAAGTGTTTAAAAACAGTTTAACTACACTTCCTATGGGTGGCGGCAAAGGCGGATCTGACTTTGACCCTAAAGGAAAAACAGACAACGAGGTTATGAAATTCTGTCAGTCATTTATGACCGAACTGCAACGATACATTGGTCCAGATACCGACGTTCCCGCTGGAGATATTGGCGTCGGGGGTCGTGAAATCGGGTTTCTGTTTGGTCAATACCGAAAAATCAGGAACGAATTCACCGGAGTCCTTACTGGAAAAGGATTGAACTGGGGCGGAAGTCTTATTCGACCTGAAGCAACAGGTTACGGTGCGACCTATTTTGCTCAGGAGATGCTAAAAACGAAAAAGGAATCCTTTAAAGGAAAAACATGTGTTGTTTCGGGTTCAGGAAATGTCGCCCAACACACCATTGAAAAAATCAATCAGCTTGGGGGAAAGGTCGTTACACTGTCCGATTCCTCCGGTACGATTTATGACCCTAATGGAATCGATGACAAGAAACTTGCGTATATCATGGAGCTGAAAAACGTACAACGTGGCCGTATCAAAGAATATGCAGATAAATACAAATGCACCTACGAGGCAGGGAAAAATCCCTGGCATTTCAAATGTGACTGCGCATTCCCCTCAGCCACCCAAAATGAAATCAGTAAAGAAGATGCACAAAAACTTGTTGATAACGGCTGTATGCTTGTCGCAGAGGGCGCAAACATGCCAACAACCCCTGAGGGAGTTGAAATTTTTATTGAAAACAAGATCCTCTATGGTCCAGGAAAAGCAGCGAATGCTGGTGGTGTTGCCACAAGTGGCCTTGAGATGTCACAAAACAGCATGAGACTGTCCTGGAGCAGAGAAGAAGTTGATCAGAAACTCCAATGGATCATGTCTCAAATCCACCAATCCTGCGTAAAATACGGAAAAGAAGGCGACTTCGTCAACTACGTCAAAGGAGCCAACATCGCAGGGTTTGTCAAAGTCGCAGATGCGATGATTGACCAAGGGCTCATCTAAAGAAGGAGAATCCTTCTTTTTTTCATTTTTTCTCGATATTTATACTTTCTTTTACTAAAATATTTATATAGGTGTATTATACATGGTGGGCGAAGAAGAGGCGATTTGATAATGCAATTAAAACAAGAAATGAAACATGAAAAAGGAACTACCGGGGTTTTTAAAAAAGAAAAAGAAGGTTTTAATCCTTTTAAAATGGCACAGCAACAATTTGATCGCATTGCAGATAAACTGAGTCTTGATGAACAAACTCGAGAGCTCCTACGCAATCCTCTTCGGGAATATAGCTTTACTATCCCTATTCGGATGGACGACGGAAGTATGAAAGTTTTTCATGGATTCCGTGTTCAGCATAATGATGCACGCGGTCCATGTAAGGGTGGTATCCGATTCCATCCTCAGGAAACCCTTGATACTGTACGTGCGCTTGCGATGTGGATGACGTGGAAATGTGCTGTGTCAGATATTCCCCTTGGTGGTGGAAAAGGTGGGATTATCTGCGATCCGCATAACCTTTCCGAACGAGAACAGGAACGATTATGTCGTGGATGGGTTCGACAGATTGCACGCGATATCGGACCGGTGCGAGATGTTCCTGCTCCAGATGTGATGACTAGTGGTCAACACATGCTTTGGATCATGGATGAATACCAAACAATTATGGGTGGACAATATCCAGGACTGATCACGGGAAAACCAGTAGAACTTGGTGGCTCTCTCGGTCGAACTGAAGCAACTGGATATGGGCTCGTCTACATCCTCCGAGAATTATTAAAAGAAATGAAAATGGATATCGTAAAAACTACTGCATCCATCCAGGGTTTTGGAAACGTTGCTCGATACACCGCAGAATTATTCACTGAATACGGTGGAACTGTGGTCTCTGTCTCCTGCTGGGATCAAAATAATGGCACCACCTATAGTTACTATAAAGAAAAAGGAATCAATGTGAAGGAACTGGAGAAAATTACTGATCGTTTTGGTACAATCGATAAACAACAAGCGGAAAAATTAGAATACAAGGTTCATCCTGGCGATGATTGGTTAAAACACGATGTTGATATTCTTATTCCTGCTGCATTAGAACATTCGATCACCGAAGAAAATGTGAATGACATTAAACCAAAAGTAAAGATTGTGGTATGCGGAGCAAACGGTCCAGTCACCCCAGAAGCAGAAGATACCCTTGATAAAAAAGGTGTGGTTGTAATCCCAGATTTTCTAGCAAACGCCGGCGGGGTTGTTTGCAGTTACTTTGAACAAGTGCAGAGCAACCAGAACTATTACTGGACGAAAGAGGAAGTCCTTGGGAAACTTGATAATAAAATGACGAATGCATTTTATCATGTCTGGGAACTGTCAAAACGAAAGAAGATACGGATGAGTGACGCTGCCTATATGATTGCGATTTCAAGAGTTGCCGATGCATGTAAAATGCGAGGCTGGGTGTAGTTTGATATATGAACATCCGGTTTAATGACAGAGAAAAAAAGATTATCAGGTGTATTGAAGAGATAACCGGCGTTACCCCACATATCGTTCATGAACCTGAAGGTAAACAATCACCAGATACTGACTTATTTCACATTAAAAATATCCTTATTCTTTCTTCGTCGTACAATTATTTTTTATTAGAAGAAGAGGGACGTTTAAGCACTCTTTTTACTGAACGACAGACAGAAGATAACAATATACCGATGATAACACATGTAGAATCCAGCGAGGAATGTCAAGCATTATTAAAAAAAAAGACATATGATCTCTTAATTATTTTTAATAAATTTGAAAATTCAGATTTAATAACACTCGCGAAAAATATACGTAATATTTCCAAGATACCTATCGTACTTTTGGGAAATAATACTGCTGAACTGTCAAAAATACGTGACAAAGACAATAGTGCTGTTATTGATAAAATGTTTACTTGGAATGGAGACGGTAAAATAATTTTGGCGATTGTCCAGACAATAGAGGATGAGGTGAATATTGTTAGAGATTCATCGCTTGTTGAACAGCGCAGATGCATTCTTCTAATCGAGGATTCGATTCAGTACTATTCAAGTTATCTCTTACTTATCTATGAAGAATTGTGGAATGTTGTCGAAAATCTCATGCAGGATACAATTAATGAAGAACACCGGATCCAGCAATTGAAAAACAGGCCACTCGTGCTCCATGCATTGAATTTTAAAAAAGGAACAGAACTCTATGAGAAATATAAAAATAACCTCATTGGCATCATCACCGATAATGAAGAAGAACATCAAAAGAAAAGGGGAAAACAAGCAGGTCTTGAGCTCGCGCAGAAAGTACGTAAAGAAATACCGACATTACCGGTCCTCATACAATCTTCTGAACCTATTAAAAAAGATGTTGGCCTACAGAACAATATCAAGTTCATCTCAAAAAAAGCACCTAATCTCCTTATCATGGTGAAAGAATTTATAAAAAAATGCCTAGGTCCACAAGAAATAACGATACAGGATGACAAAGGAAATACGATCAGTATCATAAAAACACTGAAGGATTTTGAAGATGCAGTATTATCAATAAATGAGAAAAGTCTAAAACATTATTCGCATCATCATGAATTTTCAACCTGGCTGAAAGCCAGAGGTGAACAACAACTTTCGGAAAAAATGTATATCATTGAAAAGAAGAAGAAAGACGAACGAGACCTTCGAAAAAGCATCGTTGACCTTCTCGAGGGATATAAATATTCTCTTACCCAGACATCAGTTTCCACCTATGAACGAACGACACAAGCGTCGCATCTTGAAATTAGTCGTATCGGGAAAGGAGCGCTTGGCGGAAAAGCACGAGGATTGTCATTTCTCGCAAAACTCATTTCGAAATACATTTCTGATGACATGTTTCCGAATCTACGGATCACGGTTCCAAGAACAATTGTTCTTTCTACGGATGTGTTCGATACCTTCATGATACAAAATAAATTACACGATCCCGCACTCTATGAGCTATCTGATGAACGAATCGCATTAAAATTTATGAGTGCGAGTCTCCCTGCGACGGTTATAGGTGATCTTCGTGCGTTTATAGGAAAAACTAGACAACCATTAGTTGTGCGATCATCTGGTGTGCTTGAAGATTCACTCATGCAGCCATTTGCAGGAGTCTACGATTCTATTCTGCTTCCGAATGAATCATGGGAAACCGATTTCCGGTTTCAAGAAGTGTGTAATGCAATTAAATATGTTTATGCTTCCACCTATTTTGAGAAAGCGAGAACCTATATCAAGTCAACACCGAAAAATATTGGTGACGAGAAAATGGCGGTGATTATTCAGGAGGTTGTAGGGAAGAAACATTATCAATATTTTTATCCAGCGATTTCCGGGGTAGCCAAATCCTATAACTATTATCCTTCAGGCGGGTGCAAACCAGAAGACGGGGTGGTATATCTTGCGCTAGGATTGGGAAAATCAATCGTCGATGGTGGATGTAGCTTTTGTTTCTGCCCAGAACAACCAACTATACCGATGTTTGGGACACCAAAAGATTTTATTAAATATTCCCAACGAAGTTTCTATGCATTAAATCTTAAATCCGTGTATCGTATTGTAAATAAAAATGAAGAGACGTCTCTTATTAAATTAGACAAAGAGGTAGCAAAAGAACATGGGATGCTTGATAAAATCGCTTCAACATATTTCGTGAGAGACGATAGATTTTCTCCCGGTGTATATGATGAAGGATCCATTGTCGTCAATTTTGCCCCTATCATTGAGTACGATGCATTTCCTTTAGCGAAAGCGTTGAGACTGCTTCTTCGTATTAGCGAGATTGCATTGGGGTATCCAGTGGAGATAGAATTTGCAGTGAATATCGGCCAAACAGAGTCTGAAACAGCAGAGCTAGTCATCTTGCAGATCAGAAGTATGCTTCCGCCAGGGAAAACTCATGAGATTGTTATCGAAGAGTACAACCCACAAAGAGATTTGTGTTATAGCGAGAATGCATTAGGCAACGGGATTATTGACAATATCCAAGATATTGTGTATGTGAAATCATCGTTTGATATAGCAAATTCAGCGCATGCGGTCACGGAAATTCGTAAAATCAACAGTACACTCATGAGCGAAGGCAAACCATATATGCTCGTCGGTCCAGGACGATGGGGTTCTGCAGATTCATGGCTCGGAATCCCTGTTTTCTGGAGTGATATCGCAGGGACAAAAGTGATTGTAGAAACCCCGTTTAAAGAGAGAGCAATTGACCCGTCGCAGGGGTCTCATTTCTTTCATGACCTGATTTCTTCCCAGGTTGGATATTTGATTACAAAGGAAGAAAAGGGAAACATTGATGTACAATGGCTTGATTCCCTGCCTGTTATCGAAGATATGACCAATGTAAGACATGTAAGAGTACCTTATATTCTCGAAGTAAAAATAGACGGAAAACGGGGAAAAGCGGTAATACGGAAAAGGAAAAATAATAAATAACAGTAATAAATTAGAGATGATACGAGTGGAATGGGAGCATAGAGTTCATGACACAGGAGATCGTAATGGAAGAGAAAAAAATTGAATCGACCAACGGAAACATGATCCATGAATTAAAAGAGCGTGTAAAAGAGCTCAACTGTTTCTACCGGATTACAAAAATTGTAAACGATAGCAAACTCTCCATCGATGAAGCGTTGCAGAAAATCGTTGAGTTGATCCCTTCAGCCTGGCAGTACCCAGAAATTACCTGCGTGCGAATCTTTCTTGATAAAAGGAAGGAATTTAGAACTGAAAATTATAAGAAGACAAAATGGACGTTAGAAAGCAATTTGATTGTTGATGAAAAGAAAATAGGGATTCTCGAAGTTCACTATCTTGAAGAAAAACCGCTTACCGATGAAGGACCATTTCTGTTAGAAGAACGACGGCTTATCGATGCGATCTCTGGTGTTATAGGGAAATTTATTGAAGAACGGCATATCAAAGAAGAACTCGAGCAACAACGAAGGCGATTAGATTTAGTTCAAAAAATAATGAAGGAAGAGGAAAAAGAGGCGACTGCGAAAGCGAAAGCACCGGAGAAAAAACATGACTGGGAAGTAATTCTCGATTTGCTTGTAAAAACAGATCCACGGACATTACTACGGATCACGAGAAAGATGACGTATTATCTCTATAGAATAGAGAATGAGAAAGTCACCAATCTGCTGAATAAAATCGCTCCATCGATTGATAGCGATTCGAGTGCAGTGGATAGGCGTGGTATCCATATGCCCAATCAACGGCAGGATCTTGATGCTCTTGTAACCATTCAAAAAGAAGTGTTTGAAATAGCAAAGGAATGTATCCCAGCTGAAGACATTTCAAACTTGTTTGCGAATTGGATGAAACAAGATAAAGCACGACCGTTACTTCTTCAATCGCAAAAAACAGGGATTCCCCTAGTAGAAATTACTGCGGAGCTCAGCAGATTCTTTGATCAACCAGACGCTGAAACCGCGATATCTCCAGAAGATCAAATGAGCATCAAGACCGCACTGATAAGACGATTTTTTACAGAACGACTAGAGTATGTCAACGTTGCAAAAATGTTCTTTGATGTCGCAGATTTTGATTTTCTACTCGATCATATGGTGGGTCCTGCACAGGGAACCGGGAAGTTAGGGGGAAAATCATCCGGGGTACTTCTTGCAGAGAAAATCATCAAAGAAGAGATGAAAAAAGATGACGTCCTGAAAGACATCGCGTTTCCGAAAAACTGGTATATTCTCTCAGACTCCCTCTTGTCATTTATCCACTATAATGATTTAGATGAGGTTTCTCATGTAAAGTATTTAGACCCTATTGAGATCCGTCAAGAACAGCCGTTTTTAGAGCAGATTTTTAAAAACTCCACGTTTCCCCATGAAATTGTTGAAGGGTTGCGACGCATTATTCGAAATTTTCAGGACCGTCCCATTATTGTGCGTTCCTCAAGTCTTCTCGAGGATAACTTTGGGTATGCGTTCTCTGGGAAATATAAAAGCTTGTTCGTTCCTAATAATGGCACCGAGGAAGAACGACTCCATGCACTTATGGATGCCATTGCAGAGGTGTATGCATCCACGTTTAGCCCAGATCCCATCGAATATCGACGTGAGCGCGGCTTACTTGATTTTAATGAAGAGATGGGGATCCTGATCCAAGAGGTAGTAGGGACCCATGTTGGCCCATACTTTATGCCAACGTATGCTGGGGTCGCGTTCAGTCGGAATGAATTCCGATGGTCTCCCCGCATCAGCAGAGAGGATGGAATGATTCGCATTGTTCCTGGGCTTGGCACGCGAGCAGTCGACAGAATGGGAAACGATTATCCGATTTTAATCTCCCCAAAAAGACCGAACCTTCAAGTCAATCCCCTTGTTGAAGAGAAGATCAAGTACTCACCACGATATATGGATGTGATTAATTTAGAAACCGGGAAGATCGAAACCGTTGATGTCGTGGAATTTTTTAGAAAATACGCTGATGAGTTCCCGAAGTTGAGCGATATCGTGTCTATCCATGAGAGTGGACGACTCACCCCACCGAACATACTCTTTAATCCAGAAAAAGCAGATCTTGTCGTGACATTCGCAAACCTATTCGAAAAAAGTGATTTCCTCGAGAAAATCAAACGTATATTATACTTGCTTGAAGAAAAAATTGGTACTCCTGTTGATGTAGAGTTTGCATGTGATGGTGAAAAACTCTACATGTTACAGTGTCGACCGCAAAGCCAGTCGCGAGACTTTGAACGGAAACCGGTTCCGAAGGATGTTCCTGATGACCGGAAGCTCTTTTCAACAAAAAAATACGTAACCACCGGTCAAATTGAAAATATTGACTATATTGTGTATGTTGTTGCTGAAGAATATACAAATCTCACGAAACGGGAACAGATGCAGAAGGTAGCCAGAATCATCAGTGAACTCAATGGGAAGCTGCCGAAAAGAAAATTCATTCTGATGGGTCCGGGACGATGGGGAAGCAAAGGAGATATTAAACTAGGAGTGCCGGTGCGTTATGGAGATATCAATAACACGTCGCTGATAGTGGAAGTAGCCAAAGAAAAAGGAGGATACATCCCTGAGCTGTCATTCGGGACGCATTTCTTCCAAGATCTTGTTGAATCAAATATAAGGTATCTTCCTTTGTACCCTGATCAAGGCGAGGATCTTTTCAATGAAAAATTATTACTAGAAGCAGAAAACAAACTCACTAATGTGTTACCTGGGTACAAGAATTTTGAGGATGTGGTCCGTCTCATCAAAGTCTCTGAGATTATTCCTGGGGGGACACTGTCGGTAGTTATGGATGGAGAGGCGAACGAAGCACTTGCATACTTAAAACCTGCTGATCATCAGACGTGGCGTGCGCAGAAAATCGAAGAAATCGCCCAAGCCCTTGACCCGATGCTCTACGGGATCCATGCGATGTATTTGATTGGAAGTACCAAAGATGGTAGTGCCGGTCCCACAAGCGACATTGATTTGCTTGTGCATTTCAAGGGAACAGATGAACAGAAAGATAAGCTCATGGCCTGGTTTGATGACTGGGGGAAAAAACTTGCAGATGAAAACAAAGAGAGAACCGGGTTTAAAACCGAAGGCTTATTAGACGTTCATATCATCACTGATGAGGATATCAAAAAGAAAAGCTCATGGGCGTCTCATATCACGTCTCCCTATCAAAGCGTAAGGAAAATCCCGTTGAAAAAAGAAGGCTAAGACACTGATAAAAGTTCTCGTGTTGAGTTTTCTAACCTGTCGGTGTCGAACCGCACCACTACAAGCTCAGGTCCATCATGAGCCGCGGTAAATGAATAGGTCCTGCCAACTTTTTCCTTCCACCAACCAGTGATAGATGCTGATTCATGGACATGACCGTGAAGGGTTAACAACGGTTGTTTATTTTTTATAAAATTTTGTATCGCGATACTTCCGATATGTACATCCGCAGGAGCATGATCAACCTTTTTTCCATGAAGGTCAGTTCGATCAAGGCAGGAGTGATACGGCGGTGAATGAAACAAAAAAATTGTTTCTGCCATTACACTATTTTTAGAAAGGTTCTTTAAATCATCAGCAATGGTCGAATATTTTATTTCGTCTAATGGAACCTCGAGCGTCCGTGTTCCATTTTCAGGAGATACTGCCCCGACATCTACAAACCGTGAAACATCATATCTCTCCCAATCTTTCAGCTTAAAAGGCGTGGGAGGTACATACGCATACCCTGCAATAAATTTCTTTTTATACGGAACCGTTTTATTGTGAATATACTTGAAAAAACCTTTTTTATCTGCTTCGATAAACAGATGCTCATAGACTCGCGGGTCGTCATTTCCCAAAATGACAAAAAATTCAATTTTCTTATAATGAACTCTCTGTATCTGTCTGATATGAGAAAATATAATGGTTTCAATGAATTCTTCCATCGAATTGTGTCGTGTCAAATGAAGCGGAAGCAGGTCTCCACCGAGAAACACCGCATCAGGTGTTTCCTGCTGAATGATTTGAAAGAGACGTTCATACCGTGGAATGTTCCCATGGAGGTCTGAGACAAAGATACTGTTCACGCTAACACCAATATTGTTCTCTTAAGCGGTCCATCCACCATATCCTTATAAAATTTTAGCTCTTCTTTGAGATATATCATAAACTATTAAAAAGTATCCTAATTACGGTAACTAGAAATAGAGACATTCCAAGAGGGGACTGTATGTATCCGATTGTTGAAAAAAAGGTATTATCAGAGAACGTAAAACTATTAAAAATAAAAGCTCCGCTGGTTGCGAAAAAAGCACAAGCAGGTCAGTTCATTATTCTCCGTATCGATGAAAAAGGTGAACGTATTCCTCTTACAGTCGCTGATGCCGACCCAAAAAAAGGGACGGTGACGATTATTTTCCTTGAAGTGGGAAAAACCACAAGACAACTCGGGACGCTTGACGTCGGAGATTCCTTAGAAAATTTCGTCGGACCTCTCGGTGTGCCCTCGGAAGTAAAAAAGTACGGGACCGTTGTTTGTGTTGGTGGTGGGGTTGGCATCGCGTGCTTATATCCACTTGTAAAAGCATTGAAAAAAGCTGGAAATCATGTCATTTCCATTCTTGGAGCGAAAACGAAAGACCTCCTCATTTTAGAAAAAGAAATTCAAGCGTGTAGTGATGAGTTTTATATTTCAACGGATGATGGATCAAAAGGTCAGAAAGGGTTTGTCAGTGACGTGCTACAGCAGATCATCGATAAAAAAATAAAAGTAGACATGGTTATGGCGATCGGCCCTATCATTATGATGAAGGTAGTCTCAAACCTTACAAAAAAATATAATATTAAAACATTGGTGAGTTTGAATCCTATTATGGTGGATGGAACCGGGATGTGCGGCGGTTGTCGTGTTTCCGTTGATGGGAAAACAAAGTTTGCTTGTGTTGATGGCCCGGAATTTGATGGTCATAAGGTTGATTACGACAATTTAATGCTTCGGAACCGTCGTTTTATTCATGAAGAAGAAAACGCATGTAGGTTGGCTGATGTGAAATGAGCGTACGAAAAACAAAACATGAGATGCCAGAGCAGACACCGCAAGAGCGTATTAAGAATTTCAAAGAAGTACCGTATGGATACTCGAAAGAGATCGCGATCAAAGAAGCAAAGCGGTGTCTGCAATGTAAAAATAAACCATGCATGAACGGGTGTCCTGTCGATATTGATATCCCTGGTTTTATCAATTGCATTGCTCAAGGTGATTTTGAGAAAGCATCAGAGGTCATTAAAGCTAAAAATAACCTGCCTGCGATCTCTGGACGGGTCTGCCCGTATGAAGAGCAATGTGAAAGAGAATGTACACTCAAGAAAATCGGTGAACCAGTTGGGATTGGACGCCTAGAGCGGTTTATCGCTGATTATGAGCGTGAGAAAGGAAAAAAACCTCCGAAGAAAGCTCGTCCAACAGGAAAGAAAGTCGCGGTAGTTGGATCTGGACCCGCAGGACTGACCTGTGCAGGTGATCTGGCAAAATTGGGACATGCGGTGACGTTGTTTGAGGCGCTGCATGATCCTGGTGGGGTTCTCATGTACGGTATCCCGGAGTTTCGTCTTCCAAAAGCAATTGTCAAATCTGAGGTTGAATACATTAAAGAATTAGGAGTCGACATCCACTACGATGTCGTGGTTGGAAAAACGATTACCGTTGATGAACTCAGGGACGACTATGATGCAGTTTTTATTGGGACTGGCGCTGGTCTTCCGAATTGGTTGAATATCCCTGGTGAGAACCTTGATGGCGTGTATTCAGCAAATGAGTTTCTTACACGGGTTAACATGATGAAAGCATACAAATTCCCTGAGTATAATACACCAGTGAAAATCGGTAAAATTGTCGCGACGTTTGGCGCAGGCAATGTAGCCATGGATTGCGCGCGTACCGCACTTCGACTCGGTGCAGAACAATCGTATATCCTCTATCGAAGAACCGAAGCAGAAATGCCTGCACGAGCAGAAGAAATTGAACATGCAAAACAAGAGGGAGTGATCTTCAAACTGCTGACAAGTCCGATTCGATTTACTGGGGACGAAAAAGGAATTCTCAAGGAAGTTGAATTTATAAAAATGCAGCTTGGTGAATCTGATGATTCTGGGAGGAGACGACCGGTTCCGATCCCAGGTTCTGAAGAGACAATGAAAATTGATACCGCTCTCGTTGCAATCGGTCAAAGTCCGAATCCACTAATCCCGCAAACCATGAAAGAATTAAACATCGGGAAACATGGGAATATTATCGCAGATGAGGATGGCCAAACATCGGTACCTGGTATCTTTGCCGGAGGAGATATTGCGACTGGGGCGGCAACCGTGATTCTTGCGATGGGTGCCGGGAAACGGGCGGCACGATCTATCGATGCCTACCTAAAAAACACTTAAAAAAAATGAAAAGAAAGAATCTTTATTTTTTCTTTGCCGCTTTGATCAGCCCGTCGAAGAGCGGTGCTGGTTTCATCGGTCGGGATTTAAACTCCGGGTGCGCCTGTGTCCCCACAAAATACGGATGACTTGGTAGTTCCATGAACTCCATGAGGACTCCATCCGGTGATCTGCCTGAAAATACAAGACCGTTCTTCTCCAGTGTTTCAATGTATTGCGGGTTGACCTCGTAGCGATGCCGATGCCGCTCATACACCTTGTTTTGATCATCATACAGCTTCCGAATAACTGAACCCTCGGTAAGAATCGCAGGGTAAGCACCTAACCGCATGGTCGCACCATACCGAGATTCTGTGACAATTTTTACCTGGTCAGGGATGAAATCGATCACCGGGTACGGCGTGTTTTTCTCTACTTCAGTGGTATTTGCTCCTTTTAAACCGCAGACGTTTCGAGCGTATTCTACGACCGCGAGTTGCATACCCAGGCATAACCCTAGATACGGTATGTTGTTTTCACGGGCGTATTTAATCGTCGCAATTTTACCCTCCATACCAGAAAGCCCAAAGCCTCCAGGGACAATGATCCCATCGACTTTCCTGAGGTTCACGATCTTGCGGGGCTGTTTTTCAAAGATTTTTGAATCAATCCATTCAATCTCAGGGCGGACGTTGTTGTTCCACGCAGCATGCTTTATTGCCTCAATGACAGAAATATAGGAGTCTGAGAGTTTGAATGAGCCGATGTCAAAGTATTTTCCAACAATGCCAATCTTGATTTTCTTGTCTAACTTTTTGATCTTATTAATGTAGGTTCTCCAGGCATTAAAATCCATTTCTTCTTTACGAAGATTCAATTTCTTCAATATTTTTTTACACAGCTCTTGATCCTCAAACAGCAACGGTACACCATACACATTGTCGATATTGGAATCGGAGATCACGTCATCACCGGAGACGTTACAGAACAACGCGATTTTTTCTTTACGTACATCATCTAAGGGTTTTTCAGAGCGCGTTATGATAAAATCAGGTTGGATACCAATCTCTCTGAGTAATTTTACAGAATGTTGGGTTGGTTTGGTTTTTGCCTCACCAAGAGATTTCAGAACCGGAACATAGGTGACGTGAACGTAGATGATTTTTTCTCCTTCATATTTCATCTGACGGACCGCTTCAAGGAACAGCACGTTTTCGTAATCCCCGACCGTTCCCCCGATCTCCACTAACACGAAATCGTATTTTGTTTCTTCTGAAGGCAGTCGGATACGTCGTTTAATTTCATCAGTGACATGCGGGATTGGTTGTACGGTTTTCCCAAGGTATTTCCCATTGCGTTCTTTTTCGATAACAGCGCTGTATACTTGGCCGGTGGTGATGTTATTGCATTTTGGAATATTGATATCTAAAAATCGTTCATAGTGGCCAAGATCCTGGTCGATCTCACCGCCATCCTCCGTTACCCAGACTTCACCATGCTCTGTGGGTCTGAGGGTTCCTGCATCAAAGTTAATGTACGGGTCTATTTTAATTGCGGTTACTTTGTAGTCATGGTTCTGTAAAATCTTGCCGATAGACGCGGTCGTAATTCCTTTACCTAAACCAGAAATAACTCCACCTGTTACTATGATATAATTAACCATCCCGATCAACAGGAAAACAGAATAGGGTAGGTGATTTAAATGATTTTGGTTTTTTAGAAAACTAAGTTAACAGCTACCATGCTAATTAAGTGTACTAAAAAGGACAATGCCACACCCAAACCAGGTGATGCATAAAAGATAAAACCAGGCGTTATCAATAGGAACAACAAGACCAATAAGCAGGATGATCCATGGCAGAATAAGCAGAAATACAGCCTGCAACAGGCTTCCGACCTTCTCGGACATGTTGAATTCCATAGGCCATCAAGATATGGTAGTGAGTCGGTTTCGTATACTACATGATGTATTTAAGTTTAACTTGATTAGGTCAGTAGATGACCAAATTATTTTTGAACTCTTATGCATCTCAGATTCTATAGGGATGCAGGATGGGAAAAGTACAACTGGCGAACCAGTTCACCAAATCACTTATAACGGAGAAAAAACGAAAAAAT
>Ga0315289_10000420_pt1 | contig 66185 bp, 58 predicted proteins | sample YL17G11_40_MG_FD_203452 | JGI IMG/M metagenome (GOLD analysis project Ga0315289, IMG submission 203452) | Sediment microbial communities from Yellowstone Lake, YNP, Wyoming, USA - YL17G11_40 | ecosystem: Environmental > Aquatic > Freshwater > Lake > Sediment | place: USA: Wyoming | collected... | reverse complement strand
TGGTGGCCAGGTGCGCTCCGAGTTGGGGCGAACGATTGCCATCCATTCTTGAAAAACTGCGCATCCTCGAGCAACCTCCTTGATCACCACTACAAACGATGCTCCTGGACTCTACCCTCGCCGTCTTGACAAAAGCCAATCAGCGGGACCGTTCCGTTGAATGTAATCGGGGATGCTCGAGACGCCACGGAATCGCAAAGAGTCGCCAGATCCTGACCGCCTAATAGAATCCAGCCGTTATCACCAGGAGCGATGCTGTTGGGGAATTGCCAGTTGTCCGAGCCGCGAACGAACCATTTGCGTGACCCATCGGGCAGGATAAGTCCCACCCCGGCAACGGTAACTACCTGGTAACCGGGGTTCACCACCTTGAGACATAGCCCTCTTTGGAACTGCTTACCCTTCGCAATCGGGGCATCAAGGTACAAGCTAACATCGAGGTGCCGGGCTTTCTCTGCCCGGCTATCACGCCACTGGTACGTAGAGAGACCGGCACCATATATGGCAATTGCCAATGCAATCCACGGAACAGCATTGCTCCAGTTACGTCGCTTTGACTGCATTCACCTCTCCTCAAGTGGCTTGCCAGCCGTAGCTTTAGCGAAGGCTGGTGGAGGCGCCGGGACTCGAACCCGGGTCCAGAGAGCAGCTTACATGAGCTTCTACGAGCGTAGCCTGCGTTTTATTTCTCGCGCTTTGGTCTCCCACAGGCGGGATACTTCAGCGCCAGCTCGTTAGGTGTCCCCTCGAAGCTACGAACCTCACTCCGAGGGTAAGCTGGCTAAGGTCACGCCCGGATCCGGTCCCACCAGCGAAGATCGGGCGGACGCGCCGCTTAATTAGGCGGCGAGTGCGTAGTTCGTTGTGCCGTTTATAGGCTTTGCCGCTTTTAACGAGGCCAACGGCCCCTCGGCTCGCGACTCATGCTGCCGCGTCTCTGTCGACTCCTATCGCCCCCACATTCCGACTCATGCCGGGCGGCAGAGTCATGTCCGCGTGAGGATTACACGTGCGGACACTAGAATTATACCCTATCAGGCTGCGTTTCGTCAAGGTTTTCAACCGCCGATCCGGGCAAATGGTGGGAGGGCGACGACATGATCTTCGTTGACGGCGAGGTCTGGCCGCCCGCGATCCACGACGCGGGGAACGCCCTCTCCAGCGTGGCATACTACTACGCGCGATAGGCCGGCGCCATTTGTTGTGGGCGGGGTAACCCCGCCCCTACAACGCGGGACGAGCGGGGCCCCCACGTAGGGGCGAGGTCACCTCGCCCTTTTTGCTTCCAATGCCGCCGATACTGTGATAAAATGTCGGCGGGGGTGGACGAATATGCTAAGTAGAGACAAATCTAAAGACGAAACCGGTGTCAGGGAGCGCCGCGCCAGGAAGATCGAGAAACTTCCGCCGAAGGGCAGCGCCGCACGTGTGTTGTTCGCAAGCGGTCTCTGGAGCGACATGACGCCCGAGGAAATCGAGCACGTCAAGCGCGAGATACTCAGCGCCAGGAAGTCAGCCGCATAGGTGAGCCTGTGTACCTCCTCGATACCAACATCTGCATAGAACTTCTGGCTGGGAACGACAAGATAGCGGAGCAGCTTTCCCACCTGGGCCGCGTGCGTGTGTACGCATGTGCAGTGACCCTCGGCGAACTGGCGTATGGCGCCATGCGCTCCGCCCGCCCCATGCACCAACTTGCACAGATCAAGCAATTCGTGCGGCACGTCTCAGTACTGCCGGTTGATGGCAAGGCTGCTTTCCAGTATGGTTCGCTGAAGTCACAGCTTGCAGCACGCGGCGAGTTGCTTGAAGATAACGATCTGTTCATAGCGGCGGTTGCACTTTCCCGCAGATTCACCCTCGTCACGCACGATCTAGCCTTCAAGCGGGTACCGAACCTGAGCTTGGAAGACTGGCTGGAATAGCACTGCCGGTATCCCTTACACCCAAGGTCTTCACATACTGTCCCGCACCACGCCCCCAACATGCGCATCCGAAAGAAGGACGCGGGGGCGCTTCGGTCAAACATACCAGCATGACTGCCCGAATGACGCCACTGATGTTGATGGTTCTTCTGGCGGGAGCGGCTGACGCCGATGCCGTCATCAACCCCGGATTCGAGGACGCCGGCGGCTGGGAGGTCGTGCTCCGCAGCGGCGCGCTGGGCGGCGGCGAATCCGACGCATCCCGCGCCAAATCCGGCGCACGCTCCATGAAGCTCGCCAAGGAAAACGGCCTCGGATGCGTGATCCTGCGAACCGCCCAGCCTATCCGGGTGCAGGCGGGGATTACGTACACCTTCAGAGGCTGGTTCCACAGCGAGAACGCTCCCGTCTCCTCGGCGCTGTTCTTTCGCATCGGCGGGAAGGACGAAAACCTGCGCTACGACGCGATTGACGGCAGCGCCGGGTGGATGAGCCAGAGCCTGCTAATCAACTCCCCTGCGGATCGTTGGGAGAAGCGGGTAATCACCTACAAATCCCTCAAGGACCAGGACGTTTATCTCCACATCGTCCTGTACGGCAATCCGTGCAGCGTGTGGCTCGACGATATGGAGTTCACCGCCGAGCCGTACATCCAGCCGGAGAAAGCGCACGAGTTCCCAACCCCGTACTCGGAGGCGCAGGCGCTCGAAGTCCTGCGGCAGCGGAAGCCGGCAACTGCGCGCGTCGCCGTCGAGGATGGGAAAAGCGTCCTGCTGCTGAACGGCCGCCCAATCGCCTTGCCGGTGCTGTGTAAGGACGGCCTCTACGATATGCAGGCCGATTACCGGGCTTTCGGGGAAGCGGGCATTGATATCCTTATCGTGCCTGTCAACTTAGGAACCGCCAAGGGCAAGCCGGGAATCTGGCGGGGTAGGTACCTGTACGACTTCGATGCGTTGGATCGAATCCTTCTCGGAGCGCTGAGGAAGAATCCGCGGGCATACCTGGTGGTTGACTTCCGAATCTACCCTTATCCCGAATGGGGAGACGAGCATCCCCACCACCGCTGGACGAACTCGAAAGGCGAGTGGGCATACGGCTCGGCGGTCAATATCGAGGGCTTTACCGACGATCCGCGCAAGGTAAGCGCCGAAGGGGAATATTGGTGGTATCCGTCGTACCAGTCGGAGAAATGGCGCTACGATGCCGGTGACACCGTCTCACGGTTGGTCGAGCATATCAAAACGACTCCCCAATGGAAGGCCGTAGTGGGATTCTACATCACCGGCGGCCACGACGGCCAGTTTCAGGTTTTGTATGAAAACGACTACTCGAGGGGAAGCATCCGGCGCTTTCGGAGCTGGTGCAGGGATAAATACGGCTCGGTGGACAATGTGGCCCGAGCGTGGAGGCTGCCCGTCGGGAGTTTCGACGAAATCTCGATCCCGGATTCCATTCCGCAGGCGGATCAGGAGAGGTATTCGCCCTATCTGTCCGGCGGCCCGCTCGCCGATTACCGCGAGTTCACGGAAGACGTGTCGTGGGAACTGCGGGATTACTTCGCAGGCCTGGTGAAGCAAGCCGCGGAAAAGGATGTATTCACCATCGCATACGGGATTCCGCCGGATTACTACTTCAAGCCATTCCTGCGGACGAAGAATCTGGATGCGGCAGGCAGCATGAGCTACTATCCCTACCGGAATCCGGGCTACTCGCCGGCTTACCGGCCGGAAAGCTCGTTCCCACTGTATTCGAAGCTCTTTTTCCAGGAGCTGGATTTGCGCTCGTGGACATCGGCGCCGGAATTCGGCGAGGTGTATCAGGTTTGGATTGGAGCAGGGGATACAGTGGAGCGCTGGGACGCCATTCACCGGAAGATGGCGGGCGCATCGCTGGCCTGCGGATACGGCTGCTGGTATTACGATATGAAGGGGTTCTTCGACGATCCCCACATCATGCAAAGGATCGGCGAGACGACGGGGCTTATGCGCAAGTCGGCGCGGAAAGGCGGAAATCGGTTCAGGCCGGATGTTGTCGTCGTCAGGGCGGACGATCCGGGAAAATACCGGAGCGCCAACAACAATGCCGTGAGGGCCGCTGAGTTCTACCAGACGATGCAGCTCGAAACGAGCGGCGTCCCGTACGACGTGCATTACCTCGACGACATCCTCTCGCGTCCCGAGCTGCAGGATTATAAGGTCTATATCTTCCTGCAGAATACGTGGATCGGCCGGCGGGACAGGTGGCTGATCGAGAAGAAGCTGAAATCCGGCGGCAGGACCCTGGTCTGGCTTTACGATGCCGGCTACATCTCGGAAGGCGGCAAGTCGTCCGCCGCCATGTCGAAGCTGGTCGGAATGAGAATCCGCACGGAGGAGAAGTACGAGCGTCTGACACCCCAGATCGTCGGGGCTTCGCATCCTCTGGCTCAGGGAGTCGCGCCATTCCAGGGGATGAGCGAGATGCTGCTGGCGATCTCCAGCCTGGATGGCCCGAACAGGTGGGTGGCGCGGCCTCAGCCGTTCTGGATAGATGACCCGGCGGTCACGCCTCTCGCCCGGTATGCCGAAAACGGGCGCACTGCGATGGCGGTGCGGGAGTTCGACGGCTGGACATCAATCTACCTGGCGGCGCCGAACAGCCTGGGAAACGATCTGCTCAACAACATCGCCCGGAAAGCGGGAGCATACATATGCGGCAGGCCCGGCCAGTCAATTCACATGAGCGGCCGGTTCATCTCCCTGCACGGCATGAAGTCGGAGGAGTACGCCATCGCGCTTCCCCCTGGAGCGAAGCGGGTGATTGACCCGGACACCGGTGGAGTACTCGCGGAAAATGTCAGGGAGTTCACCGCGCGGATAGAGGCTCAGCGGACATACTGGTTCTTCCTCGACTAGCGTCGGCTCTTTGCTTCGTCCACGTTGACTAACCGCCCCTCGTGCCATATGATACTTCCGAAGGAGGGAATCCCATGCAGGTGACTTTGGTTTACGTCCACGTGAAGCCGGAGAACGTGCAGGATTTCATCGAGGCGAGCCTGGAGAACGCTGAGGCGTCCCTGAAGGAGCCGGGAAACGTGGGCTTCGACGTGCTCCAACTGGCCGACGACCTCTGCCGCTTCATCCTGTACGAAGCCTACGCCACGCCCGAGGATGCCGCAGCCCATAAGGGCACGCCGCACTACCAGAAGTGGCGCGAAACCGTCGCCGACTGGATGGCCGAGCCGCGTCAGGGCGTCGTTTACAGGGGCTTGGCTCGATAGGCTTGCCGAGTGACCGGGGATGGGGAGTGTGGGCGTATGGGAGTATGGGGGTATGGGAGAATGGGGGAAACGTCCAGCATCCAGCATCCAGCATCCAGCATCCAGCATCCAGTATCACTCATCACGCCGCCGGGGTCAGAGGGAGACGGCGATCCGGACGAGGTCGCCGTTGGCGGTGTCGAGCAGGCAGAGGTCTGAGCCGCCGGGCGCGCATATCACGCCGTACAGGGATTCGCTGTGCGGGATTTCCACCGTGCCCAGGAACTCCCCTTCGGGGCTGAACGCATCGAGCATCTGCCGCCCGAAGCGCCTGGACGCGAGCAGCGCCCACAGGACGTTCGCAGACTGGTCTAGGGCGATGTCGGCGATCAGAATCGCGTCCTCCGGATGCTCGATCTGCCTGCCCCACGCATCGAGCCCGGAGCCGTCGGCTTTTACCTTCCAAACCCGGTAGGGAGGCGTGCCGTAGCTTAAGTAGATATTCCCCTCGGAATCGCTCTCCATATTGACAAGGCCGGGGTCCAAACGGGCTCTATGCCGGGCCGGCGCCGGGAGCGTATCCGTCAGATTGCCGATCCGGTCGTAGCAGTTGATTCGCTCTATGCCCTCCGCATTCGACAGAGCGTAGAGGATGCCATCAGGCCCGCAGCAGAGGCTCAGCACGCCGGGCGCCGCGAACTCTCCCATGCAAGCGCCGTTTTCATCGTATCGGATCACGGCTTCCCTGCGGGCATCGGCCAGGCAGAACGCCGAATCCGGGGCGACGGCCAGGTTGAGACTGGATTCCTCCCCTTCGCCGACGGGAAGCGACCGGATCACGGAAAACACGTCAACCAATCCCTCGCCGGGCCGGAACTTGTACACGCGGCCGTTGAGCCCGTCGCTTACGTACACATCGCCGCGCGCGTCAACGTCCGCATCATCCAGGCCGGCGTCCGTGATCCCCAGAAGCTCCGGTACGTTCAGCCGCCATGTGACTTCCACAGTGCTCAACGTGTGACATCCTCCTTCGCCCGGCTCGATGGCTATTCCCGGATGGTGACCTTTACTATTACATGGTTCGTCATGCCGGTCAATGCGTTCGCGCCGACGTATCGCCCTGTCAGGTAGGTTTCATACCAAACTTCGAACGTGTAATCGCCCGGCGTGGACGTATCCCATCGCCCGTTGTTCGGCCCGCGGGAGAGATCCACTGAGATTACTTTCCGCTCGCCCGGGCGGAGCGCGAAGAAGTCTTTCTTAGTATGCGGAGGCAACAATACGGCGTTCCCACTATACCCGACGCGGCGTCCGTCTCTGGTCGCGGCCACCTTAAACGGGAGCTGGTTGCTTTCGAAATCCGCCGGGGCAGGCACAAACCATCCGTTCAGCTTTACCATCCTGCTGCTTCTGTTCACCAGCGTGAGATTGACCCTTATCTGCTCGCCGGGCCGAACCGTGAGGCTTAAAGGGTCCGCCAGCAGGGCGACATCTGTGGCCAGCCCTGTGCGGGCTCCGAGTCCTACGTATTCGTCCATACGGATTTCCTCGTCGAGAGCCGCGCGCCTGTCAGCCAGCCGGTTACCCGTCCAGACCCCGCCGATACCGGCGGCTATCAGCGCCGCCAGGATCAGCGCATACGCCCGCAGGCCGCGCACGGAATGGGACTCGTGCCCTTCTTCTTTTTTTACCCCAGAATTTCGATGTTGCAAGAGATGCTGAAGCCTCCCGGATAGTGACTACACAAATCATACCACATATCTCCCCGCCTGGTCACCGGGGAGTGACGAGTGATGCTGGCTGCTGGATGCTGGCTGCTGGATGCTGGCTGCTGAATACTGGATGCTGGATGTTCTCCCATACCCCATTCTCCCACTCTCCCATACTCCCCACGTTGGCAGGATTACGGTGCTCGGTGGCTAATTAGATGGTGTGAGCGATAACACGCGCGTTGAGACACATGACTCGCCTGAACCATCACCGAAGAGCGCATCCCCCGCCGAGGGGGAGCCGATCCACGGCGTCACCGCGCGCGCTGTTGTGATCGGGCTGGCCTTCACCGCCGCCATTGCGTTCGTCACCCCATACAGCGACCTTCTGGTGCGCGGCTCGTGGATGGCGTGCTCCCACCTGCCCATGGCGCCGCTCCTGGTGCTCATGTTCATGCTCACGGCGGTTAATACGCTCCTATGCAGAATCGCTCCCCGCGCGAGCCTGACACATGCCGAGGTGATGGCCGTCTACATAATCATGCTGGTGGGCGCGCTCCTGCCTTCCTTCGGACTCGCCGCATACCTGATTCCGACCATCGCCGGCGTAAACTACTTTGCCAGCCCGGAGAACAGGTGGGACTCCATATTCTTCCGTTACATCAAGCCCTGGCTTGTGCCCTTCGACCCGGCGGGTGGGCCGAAACAGCCCGCGGTGAAGCAGTTCTACGAGGGGATTTACCCGTATGAGCCGATCCCGTGGGGGATCTGGGTGCGTCCGCTGCTGGTCTGGAGCCTCTTTGCCTTCGCGCTTTTCTTTGTCTGGATGTGCCTGGCGACCATCCTGCGAAGGCAGTGGGTGGACCGCGAGAAGCTGGCCTTTCCGCTCGTGCAGCTCCCCATCGAAATGGCGCGCACGGATTCTGTTCCCACAGCGGCGAACGCTTTCTTCCGAAACAAGTTCATGTGGGCGGGCTTTGCGATACCGGTGCTGATCCACAGCCTGAATTCGCTGCACATCTACTTCCCCTCGGCGCCGTCGCTGACGCTCAACCTGCCGCTCAACCAGTTCTTTCCCACGATGCCCTGGAACGCGATGGGGCCTTTTATGATTTTGACGCACTTCGCTGTGATCGGTTTTAGCTTCCTACTCTCCGCCGATCTCAGCTTCAGCCTGTGGTTCTTCTTCCTGCTCTTCAAAGTGCAGGAGGTCCTCGCGGCTGCACTTGGGATGGAGCCACAGTATATGCCGAACTACCATACGCAATCATTTGCGGCGTACCAGATGCTCGGCGGATTCCTGGTGTTTTTCGGCTACATGCTCTACCTGAGCCGCCGACAGATACGCGAGGTGGTAAGGAAAGCTTTCTCGGGCGACGACTCCGTGGAGGACACAAGTGAGCCGCTCTCATACCGGACGGCTCTTCTCGGCCTGATCTTCGGGACGCTTTTCCTGTCAGCATGGTGTACGATGGCCGGCATGTCGTTCCCGACGGCGCTCATATCCATGCTGATCTTCTACTTGATTGCGATTACGTTGGCCAGGTTTGTAGCAGAGGGCGGGCTGCTCTTCATCCAGGCGCCATTTCGGCCGACCGACCTGATGGCGAGCGCTGTGGGCATCGGCGCCGTCGGCCCGGCGAATCTGACCGCCCTGGCGTTCGTGGAAAGAATCTTCATCTTCGATCTCCGCGGGTTCCTGATGCCCAGCCTGATGGACGGCTTCCGGCTCTCCGATGCCGCGAGGATAAAGCGCCGGGTGCTGACGCTGGCCATGGCCTTCTCCATCGTGTTGGCGACCGTGATCTCCTGCGCAACCGTGATCTGGATCGCCTACCGCCGGGGCGGAGGAGTGAACCTCTTGGGATGGTTCCTGACAGGCAGTCCGTTTACACAGTTCAACGTCCTCGCCCAGCAGATAGCGAGTCCAGGGCCGAGGGACTGGTCCGGCGCGGCGTTCACCAGCGTCGGGGCGCTGGTTACGTTGTTCATCTCATATATGCGGGTCAGGTTCACCTGGTGGCCGTTCCACCCGATCGGGTATGCGATGGGCCCTTCCTGGCCGATGATCCAGCTTTGGTTTTCCATTATGGTGGGCTGGCTGATGAAGACGCTCATCCTGCGCTACGGCGGAATGCGGGGGTTTGCTCGCGCCCGCCCGTTCTTCCTGGGATTGGTGCTCGGCGAATTCACCGTCGCCGGACTCTGGCTGGTGATAGATGCCTTCACCGGCATAAAGGATCACAGGATATTCCTGACTTGATCGCCAGGTAGCCGCAGGTCTTCAGCCTGCGGTGTCTCGAGCTTCGGCCGGCATTGGACCTGTGACAAATAGACGGGGCTGCAGGCCGTGATGCCCGCAGCCCCGTCTATGCTGCTTGCCCTGTGCTTGCTTTCAATTGTAGTTTAGACGCCTGACACCCCATCAGCGGGGATCATGCCGCCTCTTTGAAGTCCTCGCGCTCAACTTCGGCCTCATCAGACGCGCAGCGCCAGTTGTCACAGTCCAACCGCGAGCAATAGAACATCTTCCTTGTCGTGCCGTCCGTGAAGAGGACTTCCGCGATGTGCGCGTATGAACATCGCAGGCACATAAGAGGATCCATCACTGTAATAATACGAAGTTGAGCGTCCGATTTGGTCATTTGGTGCTGTCCTTATCTAGCAAAATTCGGTTAAGCGTGCGGGCATTGCCGCCACATCGCTCGCGGATAGCGCGGGCAGCTTCTTGATCCGCGTGAGCGCCTGTCCCTCCGATGTACAGAACCGGAGCAGACGCGCCAACGGCTTCGACTCCAGCAGGCTGCTGATCTGCCGGGCCTCCGCGATCACATCCAGTTTGCCATAGTGTGCCTGGAAAAGCTCCGCAACTTTCTCGAGGGATGCGAGAACGGTGAGGTTATCCCAGACCGCGCGCTTCAAGTTGATCATGACGTTGTAATGGCCCGCTTTTGCCAATCTACCCAGGATGTCGTTCAGTGTGGAGAGCGTTTTCTTATTGACTTCACCTACAAGCTCCACAACCGGCACACCAGCGTAGTTGCGCAAAGCGATGCTGAAATCCGAGTTCGCCATGGCCGCACCTCGCGAAGCACTCGTCAAGAGCCGGGTGACATCAATCGGTAGCCGACAGCCGAAGGGGTCAAGAATAGGAAGCCGGACCAGAACTTCGATCGTTCTCCCCTCTCGCACTCGGTTCCCGGAGCTTTCTCACGACTTCATTATTGGTGAAAACATGGGGGAAGTTTAGGTGGTATTTACAGGTGGCGGAGACCCGTCGAGGATGATGTAGGAAGCAGATCGAACCCAGCTTAACGCCCGGGCAAATGAGCTCGCGGCTGCCCCGATTTACTTAATCTTTATTCTCCCATCAATGACGGGCGAGATGATCTTGCGGGCCTTGATGTAGCTTATCACGGGCTCGCGGTAGTTCTCATTGATGACCCTGCCGGCGGTTACGCCCCTAAAGAGATTTTTGAGCAGGAAGTCCACGGTGGCGATTTTGTAAACCGCGTCGTCGTCCAACGGCTGGCCGCCGACTACGGCCTCGACTACCTTGCCGCCGACGATCCGATATCGCATCCCGGAGACGCCCGGCTTGCCCTCTGCGAGAGCCTGCTTGAGCCTCTTGCCGGTGACTTCGATCTCGACGAGTTTGTTCCTGAATGGAAGGACGGCCGCCACGTCCCAAACTCTTATCGGACCGCGAAGCATGTCTCCTCGCACGCCGCCTCTGTTGTAAATGGCGACTTGCACCCCGCCGGCCTCGCGCATCGCATCGCAGACCAGATTCAGGATTGAGTTCTCGCTCTTTCCCTCGTTGTAGAACGTGGCCGTAGCCTCCCCGATGACCTGGTCATAGTACTTCGAAATCGGCCGGTAGTATTTATCTACCGCTCTGGCCGTCGCCGGGTCTTCCGGAATATCGGAGGTCACCGGGATCAGCCGTCCGCTGTAGCTCATCAGGGTGAACGGTCCGCCATCGCGCCTGAGCCGGAGATCGAGGCGTCCCAATTCGCCGCCCCGCCAGTAATCCTGCGCGATAACCGTTCCGCCGATCCAGAACGCCTGGGGTTGGTCCGTTTGCCGAACCAGTATGGGTGTCACCAGCCGAGTGTGTGAATGCCCGCCGACGATCACATCAATGCCCGGCGCCTCTCTCGCCAGCTTCTTGTCTTGCTCGATGCCCAGGTGAGTGAGCGCGACTACGATATCCGCCTGCTTCTTCAGCAAAGGCGCCAGCTCCTTTGCCGCCTTGATGGGATCAAGGAAATCGAAGCCTTCCTTGGCGGCGCTATAATCGGGCGAGGGCTCGGTAAGCCCGAAGACCGCGATCTTCGCTCCCCGGAAGTCGAATATCTTGTAGCTCGGCAGGGCCAGGCTGCCGGATTTCCTGTTCACGATGTTCGCGCTCACGATGGGAAACGATGCGATGCGGATGTTCCGCCGGAACTCGTCCAGGGAGGCGCTGAACTCGTGGTTGCCCGGGGTCACGGCGTCGTAACCCGCGGCGCTCATGGCCGCAAAGTCCGCCTCGCCCATGTACTCGATGGAGAGGACGGTACCGTCGAGTACGTCGCCGGCGTCTAAGAAGAGGACGTTTCCCGACATCTCGGACTCGATTCGCTGGACCAAGGTGGCCCGGCGCGCGATCCCGCCGATATCCTTGATCGCGGGCATCGCGGCGTAATCGGCGTCAGGACCTGGGGGTTCGGGAAAGCTGAACGGCAGCAAGTGGCCGTGAGTGTCGTTCGTGTGCAGGATGGTGACAGCACGGTATTCGGGCGAGCACCACGAATATGTAGGAGCAAATGCCACAAGCGCGCAGGCAAGGAGCAATACCCACGCAAGCCGCCGCGAGCCACCCGCTTCCTTATTCATTCCCCGTATACCTCCTTGGGATCAACCAGTCTCTCGGCCACCACTTCCAGGGTGTTTCTCGGCGTCACCTTGCGATAGAAGCAGCTACGATAGCCTTTGTGGCAGGTAGCCCCAATTTGGGTAACTTTGATCAGTAGGGCATCCTGATCGCAATCAACATACACGTCTTTCAGCAACTGGAAATGCCCGGAGACCTCGCCCTTCACCCAGTATGTCTTGCGGGAGCGACTCCAGAAGCAGACCATCTTCTCTCTGAGCGTGCGTTCTACGGCGCGGCGATCCATGTAGCCCATCATGAGCACGTCGCCGTTCTCCGCGTCCTGTACGATTGTGGGTATCAGCCCGTCTGCGTCGAAGTTTAATTGATCCAGGACTTCCATAGCTCCTCCCAAAGTAAGTAGTCAGCAGCGCGGGAGTGCAAACTGCTTTGTCCGGTGGTCAGTAGCCAAGCGACACAGCGCTTTATCAGTATGCGCTCGGCCGCGGATGCCGGGACAAAGCGATTATACCATACGCCTCCGCCGTTGCCAAATGCCGGTTTGTTGACTTCGGGGCTCGCTCTGTGATACAATTTCTTTGGTTGTCAGCAGTTATTAGTAAATGCAATCTGCTGGAAATCCCCACTGTCTGGCGGTGGTCTGTGCGCCGTCGAAACCGTTGTGCTTCACGACGAAGGAGAGTAGTCCGAGATATGGCCATTGAGCAGTACGATAAGGCTGGCGACGGCGATGAAGTCCAGTACGACGCAGACCAGCTCATGGTTTTAAAAGGCCTCGAAGCTGTGCGAATGCGCCCGGCTATGTATATCGGGAGCACGGGTATCCGCGGCCTGCATCATCTCTTTATCGAGGTCGTGGATAACTCCATTGATGAGGTATTGGCCGGCCGCGCCGATCAAATAGACGTAGTCCTGCATAAGGATAAGAGCATGTCCGTGCGCGACAATGGGCACGGCATACCGGTTGGTACACACACGGAAACGGGGCTCTCCGGAGTCGAAGTAGCAATGACGATGCTGCACGCCGGCGGCAAGTTCGACGGCAAAGCATACAAAGTCTCAGGCGGCCTGCACGGCATCGGCGTATCGGCGGTGAACGCGCTCTCCGAGTGGTGCTATGTGGAGGTGTTCCAGGACGGCGGGATTTGGCGCCAGGATTACCAGCGCGGCGTACCCACCGGCCCGCTGAAGAAGACCGGCAAGACCAAACTGACGGGAAACTATACTCGCTGGCTCGCGGATCACGAAATCTTCGGCGAAATCGAATACCACACGGAGATACTCAGCCAGAGGCTTCGCGAGCTTGCCTACCTGAATAAGCAGGTCAAGATCATCTTCACCGTAGAGGAAACCGGCGAGAGCGAGGTCTTCCAATACGAGACAGGCATTGCGGCTTTCGTCGAGCACCTGAACCGGAACAAGGTCCCGATTCACAAAGTCATCTATTTCGCCCGCCAGCGCGAGGATATCGACGTAGAGATTGCGCTCCAGTATAACGACGGCTATCTGGAGAATATCCTGACCTTCGCCAACAACATAAACACCTCTGAGGGCGGCGTCCATCTCTCCGGCCTCAAGACCGCGCTGACCAGGGTGATCAATAACTATGCGCGTAAGGCCGGTGCACTCAAAGAAAAGGACAGCAACCTCATCGGCGACGATGCCCGCGAAGGTCTGACCGCCGTCATCTCCGTCAAGCTGCTCAATCCGCAGTTCGAGGGTCAGACAAAAACCAAGCTGGGGAACAGCGAGGTCGAGGGCATCGTGAACTCGATCGTCGGCGAGGGTCTTTCGGAGTTCCTGGAGGAGAACCCGGCCGTCGGCAGGAAGATCGTGGACAAGGCGCTCACGGCATCCAGGGCGCGGGAAGCCGCGCGCAAGGCCGCCGAATTGGTGAAGAGGCAGAGCGCCCTGGAGAACTCCGCCCTGCCCGGGAAGCTCGCAGACTGCTCCGAGCGAGATCCGTCGAAGTGCGAGATTTACCTCGTTGAAGGCGATTCAGCAGGTGGCTCGGCTAAACAGGGGCGCGACCGCCGTTACCAGGCCGTGCTCCCGCTGAGGGGCAAAATCCTGAATGTGGAGAAGGCGCGCCTCGACAAGGCCTTGGAGAACGAGGAGATTCGCGCGCTCATAACCGCCCTCGGCACCGGCATCGCAAGAGGCACTTCCGCTGATTACGAAGAGGAGTCCGGCCTGCTCGACGGCGATGCGGAAGCAGAGGAGGAAGGGAACGGCAAGAACGACAGGGATAACGGTTACAATTTCGATATTAACAAGCTGCGCTACGACCGCGTGATAATTATGACCGATGCGGACGTTGACGGCGACCACATCAGGACTCTTTTGCTCACATTCTTCTTCAGGTATATGCGCCCGCTCATCGAAACCGGGCACGTGTATATCGCCCAGCCGCCTCTCTACCGCGTCAGCGCCGGCAAGGATCAGCAGTTCTACGCCCGCAGCGATCAGGACCTCGAAGAAATCCTGAAGAACATCCGCGGCAAGAAGGACGTCAAAATCCAGAGATTCAAAGGTCTGGGCGAGATGAACGCCGATCAGCTTCATGAAACAACCATGGATCCGGCCAGGCGCACCATCGCCCAGGTGGCGATGGAGGACGCGATCCTGGCGGATGAGATATTCACCACTCTGATGGGCGACAAGGTCGAGCCGCGGCGCGAGTTCATCGAGCGGCACGCAAAGGAAGTCACCAACGTAGACTGGCATTACTAGGGGACTGACCGGAAAGCGGACTGCTGGGACAATGCCCCTATGGAAAGTTTCTCTCGTGCTTCGTAGCGAGCTACTTCGCAGAGTAGCATCGGCACGCTGAAGAAGGAGCTTATCCACCATCGGAAGTATCGTACTCGGGATGAGGCAAGGAGAGATATCTTCGAGTACATCGAGGTGTTCTACAACCGGGAGCGGCTGCATTCCAGCCTGGGGTATCTATCACCAGCGGATTACGAGAACCGGATCGCGGTTCAACAGGCAGCTTAGGGTGCCCACAAAAACGATGGAGGATCATAGCCTGGCCGACCTGTGCCATACTAAACTGGAGTTTCATTGAGTCTCAGCCCGTACAAGCTTGCCAAGCTGCAATGCGCGTTCGCCCAACCACGAACAAATATAACACTCTGTCAAAGTATGAGTCAAGCGTCGCCTTCGTGCCTTCGTGAATCCGAGAAAACCTAGTGCCCATACAACTTGTATGACCTAGAATCCCCAGGAATGAATTCCTGGGCTACCTTCGAGCAAAACCCTCCGGGTTAAAGTCCTTCCAGTCCGGCAGGACTTTGCCCACGTGTAGCCCAGGTGTTTTTAACCCTGGGCCGGAGTGCGGCGTATTAAGTTGCAAAGGCACTAGCTCCGACCACCTTGCGATTGTATAGGTAGGCTGCCCAGACTAAATTTCCATCCCGTGCGTGTCACAATTTAATAACAGGGATACCCTGCATGGTTTACGAATAGTGTGAATGTGAGCTCACATAGGAGGGAATGAAGGTGATTCCACGGACGGTTCGGATTGTAGTTCTCTGCGCGGTGCTCAGCGTGCTTGCCGGACAGGCATTCGGCCAGGAGACGGTCAGGCTGGAGTACAAGTTCAAGCAAGGCGAGCTCCTGCGCTACAAAATGGTCATGAGCGCGACGATTAACATGCAGATGAGCATGCCGGATGGGAGCTCGGGACAGATGCCCAGCATACCCATGCAGATGGTGGGTGTCATGCGCCAGCGGACCAGGAAAGTCCTACCCAACGGCGATGCGGAAGTCGCATACGCCTTTGAATCCATGAAGGTGACAGTGGGTGACATGACTCAGCAGTCGCCTACCGAAAAAATCCCTGTGATAACAATGGTCATCTCCAAGAACGGCGTGCCCAAGAGCATTCAAGGCCTGGAAAAGCTGGGCGGGCAGTCCGGCTATACGCAGTTCATCAGCCCGGAGACCCTGGGCCAATATGGCGCGCTGCCGGAAGGCGATCTGAAAGTCGGCGACACCTGGTCCCAGGATGTGCCTTTCCCGATCGGCGGGAGACTGCAGATGTCCGGGAAGCTTTTGAGTACCGACACGAAGCTCGGCAGCTACACGGTGGCGACGTTTGAGCAGAATACTGGTGGGGACATCAACATGAACATCCCCGTTCCGATGCCGAGCAACGGGGCGCCTTCCACAGGCGGAAACGTTGGCGCCAATGGCGAATTCCTGGGAGATACGACGGTTTACTTTTCTCTCGAAGAAGGTAAGATGATTCGCACCAGTGGGAGAGCGACCCTGCAAATGAAAGTGGATATCGCAGGCGCCGCCGGTACAGGCAATGCCAACGCGCCAGGCGGGATAGACATGAATATGGATATGAATTTCGAGATGTTCCTCCTGCCGGGGCAAGCGAAATAGGGTTTGGAAGCGCCAATCCGAGGTATTTAGGATCCGGCCGCCGTGGGCAAAATGGTTTTCCCTTGTCCCAAACAAGTTGACTAGTTAGAGATTATTAGTTATCATATATGACATGCGGAAGGAAGTCGGCTTGGTAGGGGAAGACGACGATATCCGTCCGATATTGGTGAAGATCCAAGAGAAACAAGGGATAGACTTCACGCAGTATCGGGATGGCGCCCTGCGCCAGCGGATTGGAAGGCGGGTTGCCGCACGCGGCTGCGCCGATTTAGCATCGTATCTGTCACTGCTCGATTCCAACCCCGAAGAATACGATTACCTCCTGCGCGACCTCACCATCAAATACACAGAGTTTTTCCGAGACCCTTGGGTCTTCGACATCATTCGAGAGACCGCACTTCCCGCTATTGTGGCGCGAAAGCAGTCCGGCGGCGATGCGCAGGCCAGGGTCCTGGAGACTTGCAGTGGATTACTCGCGCCGAACGGCTACCTGATACTGGGAACCGGGGAGATAGTCCCCAAAGATGTTGAGCCCCGGCTGGTGACGGTAGATCAGAAGGCCAAGATCTACCGCAGGAGTTCACAGCCGAGTTTAGGAGGTCACGGATGACTACAGATTTATCTATCAAACACCGCCTGGTCCTGGGCTTTAGCTGCGTCTTGGGGCTTATGGGCTTGGTCGCCTTCTTAACCGGCGGTCAATTCGCCAGGACAAGGTGTGCCGGCGAGGTCATCACTAACGATCTAATCCGCCGGGTCGCCGCCGCGAATTCCCTCGCGATGGCTGTGGATCGGCAAGCGACGGCGCTCCAAGAATACGCCCTCACCGGAGAGAAGAAATTCTTCGACGAGTACAGATTGGCGGTATCGGACGAACGTTCAGCATTTTCGGAGCTAAGGGAGAGGCTTACCGACCGCCGTGAAGTCGCCCTACTGGCGGATATCGAGTCTCAGCTCGCCCGGCTGCATCAGGATGAATCGCGCGTCATCGCCCTGCCAAACGGCGCAGGTAGAGATGTTGCCTGGAGATACCACCAGGAACGCATACACTCCTCTGCCGAGAAGGTTACCGACATATCGGGCCGGATAGCATCGCACGGGCTCGACAGCATAAACAAGGCTACCGGCGAGTTTACCTATGCTATGGATCGCCTGGCAAACGGCGCGCTGGCGTCCCTTGCCGTGGCTGCGCTTCTCGCCCTTATGTTTATAGTTGCGACCGTCCGCTCCGTCACGCGCCCGGCCAGGGGCATCGCGCTGGCGGCGGAAGCTGTCACCAGGGGTGACTACGATAGGGCAATCGCGCTGGAGAGAGATTATGGCCGCCGGAGAGCCGACGGGGGAATGCCGAAACCCCAAAGCGAGCTGCGGCAAATCGCGGTCGCCGTCGGCAATATGGCGCGCACCCTGGAGCGCCGGGAACGAGCCCTCGAGGCGCACGCGGATGTCAGCGCCGTGTGTGCATCTACAATCGAGCTGGAGTTCCTTCTCGACTCCGCGCTGGCTGAGCTGGCGCAGCATACTCATTCTCAGGTGGCCGCTGTATATTTATCCGGCAGCGGAGGGCTGTCCGCTCGGGGCACTTTCGGGATGTCTCCTGAAACCGCGGATATCGCCCTGGCAGGCCCGGAAGGGCTGGTACATCAGGCGGTGAAGTCTGGAAAGCCGATAATAGTCTCCGACATCCCCGATGACACCGGGTTTCTCATTCAGCCGGGGCTGGGGAAAGCTATCCCCGCTTCCATCGCCTGCGTTCCGATGGTTGTGGAGGGAAAGAGCCTCGGAGCGGTGGTGCTCGCATCGCTGCATGAATACGACCAGGAGGCCAGGGCGCTCATGGAGGCGGCGGTGGCCCAGATCGGCGTGGCCATCAGCAACGCCCTGCGCCATCAGAATGTGAAGGGACTCGCTAACGATCTGCGAGCGATGAACGAGCAGCTTGACGCCCGGAATGAGGAGCTTCGATGTCAAAATGAAGAGATACAGGCCCAGAGCGAGGAGCTATCAGCGCAGCGCGCCGAGCTTCTGGAGCGCAACCAGGAGCTCGAAACTTTGACGAAGGACCTGACGGCGCTTCAAACGGTCACGGCAGTCGCTCTCTCCAGCCTGGATCAGGAGGAACTACTCGCACATCTGCTCGAAGCCGTCACGGAGGCGCTGGGGTTGCAATGCGGCCTTGTGGCGCTGCTCGATGAAGACGGTCAGACGCTTCGCACGGTGGTCAGGCGCAATATTCCTACCGGCGATCAGGCCGTGCCGGAGCTGCATGTCGGCGAGGGATTTGCCGGCAAGGTCGCCGAGTCAAGAAAAATCCTGTCCATATCCGATGCGCAGAAGGACCCGCTTGTAGACCCCGATGTGAAGAATGCGGGGGTGCGGGCGCTCGTGGGCGTGCCGCTGGGCATCGGCGAGCCTCTATACGGAGTTGCTCTGCTAGGTTCCTCGGAGCCGAGGAAGTTCAGCAGCCATGAGAAGCAGCTCCTGCGGTTCTTTGGGGATCGGTCGCGTGTGGCTATCGAGCGCGCGCGAGCCTATGAACGCATTAAAGCGGCGGAGGCGAAAGCCAGATTCGAGCGCGAGCAGCTTCAAACGATAATTGACAACATGCCCGAGGCCGTGGTGATCGCCGCAGCTCCTTCGGGCCGGATTTATATGGCAAACAAGTTGGCTATGTCGCTCTATGGGCTGGATGCGCTACCGTCCGCCGAAATCCCACAACATGCGGAGGCATACCATCTTTACCGCCCGAATGGCGATCCCATTCCCGGCGAGCAGCTTCCTTTGAGCAAGTCGCTCCTGAGGGGCGAGACCTGTTCCGGCGAGGAGGTATTAATCCGACAGCCTGGCGGCAAGGAGGTAATCGTCCTCTGCAATACGGTGCCGATGCGGGATGACGAGGGCAACATAACCGGGGCCGTCGGCGTCTTCCAGGACATTTCGGCCATCAAGGAGCAGCAGCGCCTGCTTCAGGAAGTCTACGAGCATCAGCGCGGCATCGCCGAAACACTCCAGAAATCCTTCCTGCCGAGCACCCGTCCCAAGGTGGCAGGCTATGAGATCGCCGACGCCTACATCGCTGCGCAGGAGCACGCCCAGGTCGGCGGCGACTTCTACGACATCATCGAACTTGGCGACGGGATGCTGGGCATGGTCATCGGCGACGTGAGCGGCAAAGGCGTGGAGGCGGCGGTGCACACGGCCATGGCGAAGTACATGCTTCGTGGGTTCGCACACGAAGACCACGAGCCATCGGTCGTGCTGACGCGCCTCAACGACGCCATGGCCCGGTACGTCCACGGGGAGGTTTTTATCACGCTTTTCTACGGCGTGCTGTACACGCACGAGAAGAAGCTCGTCTACGCGAACGGCGGACATGAACATCCTCTGCTTTACAGGTCCCGAACAGGCGATTTCGTCGCCCTGGAATGCACCGGCCCGGCGGTCGGCGTCATCCCCGACTGCGAATATACGCAAACCGAGGTGCATTTGGCGGAGGGCGATGCGTTCGTACTATATACAGACGGCATAACGGAGGCAAGACGCGATAAAGAGTTTTTGGGCTATGAGGGGCTGAAGACGATGCTCGCTCACATTGAGACTACGAGCGCCCGCGAAATGACCAACCAGATATTGGCCCGCGTGCAGGATTATGCGGACGGCAAGTTGCAAGATGATATAGCGCTACTCGTGGTGAAGCTGGATAAACCCGAATAGGTGGTATCCGCTACGAAAGGGATTGTCTAGGCAAAATGGAAGACGACAAGCTCCAACTCGGTATCAAGGGAGGCTCCCCGGCGGTCATACACGCCTCGGGGGAGCTGAACTATCGGAACTGCGACAGCCTCAGCACGCTCATCCGGGATGCTCTGGGCGGGGATGTTTCGGCTGTTGAGCTTGCTCTCGGCGAGCTCGATTTCATTGACAGCAGCGGGCTTCGCATCCTGGTAACGGCCGCCCAGGAGGCCAGGAAACTTGGCCGCTCCCTCAACATAATCTCTCTAACGCCGCAGCTCAGCCATATGCTGGACGTATCCGGTTTCAGGCGCCTCTTCGATGATGTAGCTGCGCCTCCAAGCCGGGCGGAGATCCCAGCCGCTGTGCCCTCTCCAGCCGCAAAATCATACTATTTTGAGGCGCCAGCCGATCTCGCCGCCTGCCAGGGCGCAAGAGATGGAGTTTGTAATTTCGCTGCAGGCGCGGGACTTAGCTCGCTCGATCTGGCCGACATCAAGCTGGCGGTCGGAGAGGCCATCTCCAACGCGGTAAGACATGGAACATGCGGTGGTGAAGCCATCCAGATCCAGTGCGAGATAGAGGGCGAGCGGCTTCAGGTAATGCTGAAGTATCCCAGCGCGGCCTTCGACTTCCAAGGCATACCAGCGCCGGACGTGGGACTGCTCTCCGAAGGCGGCATGGGCATCTATTTCATGAAATTGGTGATGGACGCGGTCAATTACGAGTTCAAGGACGGCATAGCCGTCCTCACACTCGAAAAGCGTATCAGGAAATCACGTCGGCCGCAAAGAGGGGCTGAGCAGCCGTGAGCTAAGCCCCTTTCCCAACAAGGGAACCTCCGCGCCTTATTTATCCCCATAGGGGCGCAGGCAGTGCTTAGTACGCGGGAGTCGATCCCGCGGCGCACGGTATCACTTTGCCCAGCAGGAATATGGTGTAAAGGCCAGCGATCCCGACGAGCGCGTAGATGATCCTTGACATCGCGGTCCTGTCGCCGAAAATGGCCGACACCAGATTGAAGTTGAAAAACCCCACCAGTCCCCAGTTGAGCGCGCCTATGACAACCAGGATCAGGGCGATTCCGATCAGTACCTCCATTTCGTCCACTCCTTTCCCGGGTTCAGATCCGGCACGATATATTTGCCCGCAATTGCGAAGTGCGAAACTTCGGATTCATCAGCGCGGGGATAATCGCAGTCTGCCGTCTGTCGCTGGGGTAATCTACCTTCTCACCAGGACTGCCTGGCCGGAGGTGGCCGCGCGGATCATGGCAACGCCGGCGCGTTCGAGTTCCGCGCCGCGAGATGGGTCGGGATCGTCAACTACGATGCGCCAGACTCCGGCCTCGGTGCGGGAGCCTCGCGCGAAGATGAACGCGCGCTCCCGCCCGTCCTCCAGGATCACGCGCCAGCCGCCCGTCTCGTCGCCGGTGCGCTTCTTCACCTCGCCGGTTCCTTCGTAATTGACAAACCGGTACGAGCGGAACTTGCCGGACAGATCGGGCCAGATCGTTTTCGCGAAATATTCCTCCATGCGGGCCTTGATCTTGCCATGCGGGATAGCCGGTCCTTCGATGCGGAGCATCCGGTTGTAATGTGCGGGGACGGCGGAGAGCACTTCCGGGAGGCGAAGGGCATCGCCGCCCACCGTCGGCTCGTGGTTCCGGTGCAGAACGCGCATCCACTGGCTTACGAGCGCCGGCCGCTCGTCCGCCAGCGCCGCGCAGAGAGCCGTCTGGAGCCCGTCGCGGCAGGTAGCCTCGCCGAAGATGGTTCCGCCATTCGCACCCTCCACGCCGACGGGCACATCGTATCCCTCGCGTCGAAGCTGGCCCATCCTGGTGACAACGTTGATCTCGCCGGTTTCGACGGTGAAAACCTTCGCACCAAAGAACGCGGCAACCTTTTCGCACGAGCCGGAAGTGGCGTCCGAAATCACGATCGCCAGGTTGTCGGTGCGCCTTCGCCCGGAAATCTCCCGGTGCGCGAGGGCCAAGGCGACGTTCACGGTGGCCACAGTCTGAGGGTGGATGATCGCAGAGTCGTCGAGGCCGGGAAGCACGATGTTCCCCCGGTCGGCGTCGTAGTCGAAGGCGATTCCGAATCTCGCTCCGGCGCGAAGGGCCGCCCGCGAGACCCGAACGAGCATGTGCCGGCCGCTCGCCGGGTCTATGCCGTCCGTATCAATGGGATGCTCCGGATAACCGAGCTCCGCGTTGACCTCAATCGCCCGGACGCCGAAGTGTTCGAGGACCCTGGCGCCGATCCCGCAAGCCGCGCCGCCATTCGGGTCGAGGAGCACCGGGCCGAGTACGAGCGGCTTCAGACAATGCGGCTGGACTCCCCATTCCGCGCCGAGAAAATCCAGATACGCGCGCTCGGCCTTTATGCGGTGCCGATGGTCCTCCTCCGCGCCGAGCGCCTGCCTGAGGGCCTTGTCATCTATCTTGCGGAGGCATGCGGCGAATTCGGAGGCATCGCCCTGAGATATGGAGCGAACGTTCTGCACCACAGCGCCCATAGCCGATGCGGAGAGCAGTGCGCCCGGCGGAGCCACGTTCGGATCGGGCGAAGCCGCCGCCTGTATGCCGGTGAAGAACTTGAAGCCGTTGTCGGCCAGCGGATTGTGGCTGGCGGTAATCATCACGCCGCCGGACGCCTTCAGGGCGCGAACGGCGGTCTCGAGCACCGGAGTCGTGATTATGCCCAAATCGCAGACGCGCAGCCGGCATTTTGCAGCCGCGGCCCCGGCCAGGAATCCCTTTGCGAGGTCCGACGCCACAGCCCCTCCCGTCGGCCTCGGATCCCTCCCCGCCAGCAGCAAGCCCTTTGCCGGGCCGGAGAGTGCGCGCCGGGCGTATGCGAATCCGTAAGCCTGGCAAAGGGCCGAATGTCCCGGCGAGATGCCGGGGCCTTCTCCGAAGCAGGTTCTGACGCCGGAAAACGACTGCACCAGCGCCGGGTCCGCCAGCGCCTTCTGCAGCAATTCAATTGTGGACTCATGAGATCGCATTAAATCCAACCCAGGACAGTTTAGCGCAAATTTCGCAGTAAGTCCAGACTCGCAAGTTGTAGCCAGGAAAAGCGGATACATGCTATAATTGGGCTGGCGAATCACAACCGGAGGAAGCGCGTCAATGGCGAACGCCACAGCCGAGGATAGACTTACTATTTCGGATGACCGGACCTTCAGCGAAGAGATCAGCCGCCTCAGCGGGCAGAGCATTGTCTCCTGCTACCAGTGCGGCGAGTGTACTGCTGGATGCCCGGTCGCATATATCGCAGACCTGACGCCGAACCAGGTGACGCGCCTGGTGCAGCTCGGCCAGGACGAGCCTGTGCTGAGATCGTCCATGATCTGGCTGTGCGTCGGCTGTGAGACGTGCACTACGCGCTGCCCGAGAGGCATCGAGCTGGCGGCGGTCATGGATGCTCTGCGCGAGATATCGGTTCGACGAGGGATCGCTGCCGGTGAACCGGCGATCAAGACTTTCCACGAAACGTTCCTGAACTCCGTGGAGCGCGGGGGTCGAGTGCATGAAGTCAGCATGCTCGCGGAGTACAAGCTTCGCAGTCTGAACCTCTTCTCCGATTTGTTCCTCGGTGCCAAGATGTTCCTGAAAGGCAAGCTTGCCCTGATCCCCAAACTTATCAAAGGTAGAAGCGAGATCAAGCGCATTTTCAGCGAAGCAAGGCGGGAGTGATACGTGATTCGTGATGCGTGAGGGAAGCCAGGGCGTCACGAATCAAGTCCGAACGGAGCCATCAAGGATGAAATACGCATACTACCCTGGGTGCTCGCTGCATTCCACGGCGAAAGAATACGATCTGTCAACGCGCGCGGTCTGCCGGGAGCTCGGCATCGAGCTGGAGGAGATCCCCGACTGGAGCTGCTGCGGCGCGTCTTCGGCCCACAGCCTGAGCCGCGAATTGAGCATTGCCCTGCCGCTTCGCGATCTGGCAAAGGCGGAGGAGATGGGCCTGGATGTCGTGACCCCGTGTGCCGCCTGCTTCAACAGGCTGAAGTCGGTGGTCGCCCTCGCGAAAGACGATCCGGAGCGGTTGCGTTCCATAGCCGAGAAGTTTGGTTTCACTTACAAAGGCTCGGCTAACGTCCTGTCGCTGCTCGAGGCGATCAGCCGGCTTGGAGAGGAAGCCGTCAAGTCGCACGTGAAGCGCGAGCTGTCGGGGCTGAAGGTGGCAAGCTACTACGGATGCCTGCTGGTCAGGCCGCCCGACGTGGCCCAGTTCGACGACCCTGAGCATCCGAAGTCCATGGACAACCTGATGGCGGCGCTGGGCGCGGAGCCGGTCGAGTGGCCTTACAAGAACGAGTGCTGCGGCGCAGGACTTTCCATATGTAAGCCTGAGGTCGTGGTGAAGCTGACGCACGACATCCTGGCGATGGCGAAGCGCTCGGGCGCGAATTGCGTCGCCACCGCCTGCCCGCTCTGCCAGGGGAATCTCGATATGCGGCAGTCGCAGGTCGAGAGCAGGTATGGCGAGCGGTTCGGGCTGCCGATCTTCTATTTCACGCAGTTGATGGGAGTCGCGTTCGGCCTGCCGAACAGCTCCCTGGGGTTCGATAAGCTCATGGTCAATCCCAACCCGGTTCTCGCCGCGGTTGGCCCGAAATGATTGTAGGGGAGGCCCTCCGTGGCCTCCCGAATGGGCGACCCCCTGCGGTCGCCCCTACATCGGTCTGCTGTGAAAGGCTTTCTAGCATGGCGCGAGTCGGAGTTTTCGTCTGCTGGTGCGGATCGAATATAGCGAAGACGGTTGACGTGGGAAAGGCGGCTGGGAGCTGACGTGATCCCACGAGGGCTGAGGAGTGAGGAAGCAATCAAGGCCTTTGAGAATGCCGGTGGCGTGAGGCGGCCCGGCAAGGGCAGCCACGTCAATATCAAGATGCCTAACGGCCAGTTGGTAACGATACCGGGGAGTGGAGAACTAAAGATTGGACTGCTGCAGGCGGCGATCAGGAAATCGGGGCTGACAGTTGACGAGTTCCTCGCATTCCTGGGGAGGTAGCGTATGGAATACACGGTTTTGATCCATCCGGCGGAGGAGGGCGGCTACTGGACTGAGGTGCCCGCGCTTCCAGGCTGCTTCTCGCAGGGCGAAACCGTTGAGGAAGCGATCGAGAACACGAGGGATGCCATAGAGTGCCACCTCGTTGCGCTTCGCGAGGACGGCTTGGAGATTGCCGCGGAAGAGAATCTGCTGATTGCTCACGTTCGGGTAGCAGCCTGAGACTGAGGCTGCGGGAACTTGACAGAGAGATCGCCCTCCCTGGGTGATTCCTGCCTTCCTGGTTTCTTAATAGATCGAAAGGCTTTCTAGCATGGCGCGAGTCGGAGTTTTCGTCTGCTGGTGCGGATCGAATATAGCGAAAACTGTGGATGTCGAGAAGGTAGCGGAGGCGGCTTCGAGGTTTCCATCCGTCGTCTACTCGACCCATTACAAGTATATGTGCTCCGAGCCGGGGCAGAACCTGATTAAGCAGGCCATCGAAGAGCACAAGCTCGACCGGGTTGTCGTGGCGTCGTGCTCTCCGAGGCTCCATGAGCCTACGTTCCAGCGCTGCATCAGCGAGGCGGGGCTGAACCCGTACATGCTGGAGATGGCAAACATCCGCGAGCACTGCTCCTGGGTCCATGACGACAAGGAAGCAGCCACCCGGAAGGCGATTGACCTCACGGCGATGGCGGTGGCTAAGGCAGCCCGCGATGAGCCCCTGTTCCAACAGGAGATTCCGATCACGAAGCGCGCGCTGGTCATCGGCGGCGGCGTAGCCGGGATTCAGGCGGCGCTGGACATCGCGGACGCGGGCTACCCGGTCACTCTCGTGGAGCGGACCCCGAGTATCGGCGGGCGAATGGCGCAGTACGATAAGACGTTCCCCACACTGGACTGCGCGGCGTGCATCCTGACCCCGAAGATGGTTGACTGCGCATCCCATCCGAACATCCAGATCATGACTTACTCGGAGGTGGAGAGCGTCTCCGGCTTCGTCGGCAACTTCGATGTGACGATACGGAGGCGCGCGCGCAGCGTGGATATGGCGAAGTGCACCGGCTGCGGCGTGTGCTACGAGAAATGCCCGGTGAAGCTGCCGTCGGAGTTCGACTCCGGAATGGGTCAGAGGCGCGCGATTTACGTGCCCTTCCCGCAGGCCGTGCCGAACGTCCCTGTGATAGACCGCGAGGCATGCCGGTGGTTCAAGGAAGGGAAGTGCAAGGTCTGCGAGAAGCTCTGCACCGCCGGCGCGATAGTATATGACCAGGAGGACGAACTTATCAACGAGAAGTTCGGCGCCATAGTGGTCGCAACCGGCTTCCAGACGTGGGATCCCGCCGAATACGGCAACCTTGGATATGGAAGGTACCCGGACGTCATCACGAGCCTGGAGTTCGAGCGTTTGATCAATGCATCCGGCCCGACGGAGGGGAAGCTCGTCCGCCCATCCGACCATCAACCGCCGAAGAAGGTCGTCTTCATCTCCTGCATCGGCTCGAGGGACGACGAGCACGGCTACCCATACTGCTCGAAGGTCTGCTGCATGTACAACGCGAAGCACGCCCTGCTCCTTAAGGAGAAGTTCCACGATGCGCAGGCATACGTGTTCTATACGGACATCCGGGCGAACGGCAAGGGATACGAGGAGTTCGTCCGGCGCGCCATCGAGAAGTACGGCGCGATATACATCAGGGGCCGCGTCTCGCGGGTATTCGAGATGGACGGGAAGCTGATCGTCCGCGGGGTGGACACGCTTGTGGGGAAGCCGGTCGAGATCGAGGCCGATATGGTGGTGCTGGCATCCGCGATGGAGGCCCAGCCGGACGCGAAGGAGCTTGCCCGGAAGCTCGGCATCTCGACCGACGAGTACAACTGGTTCAGCGAAGCGCACCCGAAGCTGCGGCCGGTGGAAGTCCTGACCGCCGGGATCTTCCTGGCAGGCGCGTGCCAGTATCCGAAGGATATCCCGGACTCGGTGGCGCAGGCATCCGGCGCGGCGTCGAAAGTAACCGGGCTGTTCTCGAAGCCGAACCTGCTCTCGGAGCCGATGATCGCCGAGGTGAACGAGGATACCTGCGTGGGCTGCCTGCTATGCAAGGAAGTCTGCCCGTTTACCGCAATCGAGGCAAAGACGATTTACGACAAGAACGGCAACCCGATCAAGACTGTCGCATCCGTCAACGAGGGACTTTGCCACGGGTGCGGCACGTGCGTCGCCGCCTGCCGCTCCAGCTCGATTCAACTGAGGGGTTTCAAGGATAACCAGATTCTTGCGGAGATAGACGCGCTGGCGTATATGGAGTAGGTTCTCGATACTGGATACCGGATGCCAGATATTGGATGAAAGCCGTCCGATATGATATGGAGTGCGGGCGCTTGAGACCGCTTTTCCGTGCAGCCTCTTGAGGCTGCCTAACCAAAGCGACGTCGAGCCGTCGCACTCCAAATTCTCGCCCGCGGGCGAGGGGATTATGTAGGAGGCGTTTCCAAACGCCGATTGGAATCGGCCATCGGAATGGCCTCCTACAAGAAGTGAATGCGTCGGCATTTTCGGAGTGAGAGAATTGAACCGCCAAGACGCCAAGGACGCAGAGAACATCTGAGGAGTTCCAGACGGACATGAGGATCAGCTTCTATCCCGAGACCGACAGCCTGTACATAGAGTTATCAGAAAAGCCAAGCGTAGACTCACAGGAAATCAAGCCCGGAATAGTCCTCGATCTCGATGAAGAAGGAAATCTGGTGGGCTTGGATATTGACCAGGCAAGCAAGAAGATCAATCTGTCGAGGTTGGAGATCGAAGCTCTGCCAATGATGCGGGTGGCTTAGCAAGGAGCTCCTCGCCGAGGCGGATGCATTGGCGTATATGGAAGAGCTGTCAGCAGTCGGCCGCCAGCCAGGGAGGGCGAAGCTCCTCTGGCCTGAGCATGTCGAAGGCTGCTGAGCCGACAGGTATTTAGTTGAGTGTTGAGTGATTCCAGCCATCAGCGGTCAGCAAAGGCATTCCCTCTCCCGCGTGCGGGAGAGGGTTTAGGGTGAGGGGAACATCGAGGGACCTGACGTTAAAGCGTCAGGCTAGATAGAATGAAAGCATGCTGAAGCAAGCTGAGATCCGGCTTGCTATGTCCAGCTTGCTTTAGCATGCTTCGAATACTATAGCCTCGTCATTTATGGCGAGGGATGAGGACCAGACAAGTGCCAGACGAAGCCAAAACCGAACAAGTTCAGACCGAGCGCAAGCCCACAGACTGGGAACCCAGACTCATCGGCTTCCTGTGCAATTGGTGCTCTTACGCGGGCGCCGACCTGGCCGGCTCCAGCAGGCTGAAGTACCCGCCGAACCTGCGGGTCGTCCGCGTGCCGTGTTCGGGGCGCATAACTCCGCAGTTCGTCATGAAGGCGTTCGAGCGGGGCTTCGACGGCGTCCTGGTGGCCGGATGCCATCCGGGCGACTGCCATTATTCGAAAGGGAACTACTACACCCGGCGGCGGATGATGCTCTTCAAGCGGCTGCTCGAGTTTATGGGCATCGAGCCGGAGCGCTTCCGCTTCGACTGGGTTTCGGCCGCCGAAGGGAACAAGTTCGCCGAAGTCGTCGAGGAATTGACCGAAGCGGTGAAGAAAGTCGGGCCGTTTAAGGGAGTTGTGAAGGGATAACGTAGGGGCAACCCCCCGTGGTTGCCCTTTTCGTGGGCAGGCACAGGGACCTGCCCCTACATACATGGCAGAGACTAACGACATGGAACAGGGACTTCGAGCAAAGGCAAAAGAGCTTCTGGAGAGCGGGCAGGTAAAGGTGGTCATCGGATACGAGGCCGGGAGTGTGCCGTTCAAGTGCGCGCCGCTGTTCGCTGAAACGCCCGAGGAGGCGGACCGGCTGGTCTGGAATCCTACGTGCGTGAACAACCTGGCGGTCTATCTGCCGGAAGCCGTCAAGCGCGGAAAAGTTGCGGTCGTCCTCAAGCCGTGTGATGCGGGTTCGATAGTCGAGCTAATCAAGGAGCACCAGATCGAGCGTGACGACGTGATCGCGATAGTCGTCGGCTGCCCAGGCGTATTGAGTCTGGATGGCCTGAGCGAGATGGATCTGGGCGACATCCGCTCGATCGAGTGGCGCGGCAACGGCATTGCGGTGACTACCGGCGCGGGCGAGGTCACGATTCCGCGCGAGAAGGCATTCGCTGGCAAGTGCCTATCCTGCCAGACCGGCGAGCCTGCGCTCGCGGACATCAAGATCGGCGAATCTCCGGCGCGCGAGCCGCTCAGGGACGCATACATCTCACTCGAAGAGTATGAGAAGATGTCTCCGGCGGAGAGGCGCGCGTTCTGGGCGAAGCAGTTCGAGCGGTGCATCCGATGTTACGCCTGCCGCGCCGTATGTCCGGCCTGCTACTGCAGCGAATGCTTCGTGGACAAAGCCGCCCAATTGTGGGTTTCAAAGAGCACAGACCCCACGGCGAACTGGTTCTTCCATATGGCGCGGGCGATGCACCTGGCCGGGCGGTGCATCGGCTGCGGCGAGTGCGAGCGCGTGTGCCCCGTGCGCATTCAGCTCTCACTCCTCGGCAAGAAGGTCCACATAGACGTGGAGGATATGTTCGACTACGAGCCAGGCGCCGATCCGGAGGCATTGCCGGTCCTCGGCAGCTTCGAGGCGAAAGACCCGGATCCGTGCCCGGAATAGAATGCCAGCCGCTAGCTGCTAGCTGCCAGCCGCCAGCGGCGGACTAGGAATACTGTCTGTGGAAGCAAAGGTCATATCGAAACAAGACATAAAGAACTGGCTGGAGTCCCTCGCGGGCAAGTATGAGATCATCGCGCCGGTGACTGAGGACGGCGTCACCCGGTTCAGGACGGTTCAGGACTTCTCGGCGATTGATCTCGTACCTACGCCGGCTGCCGGGAGTCTGCGGGCGGTCTTCACGCCGGAGACGGAGACGCTCTTCGAGTACGAACTTTCCGGCCATGCGGCAGAAGTGAAGGTATCCGAAGCCGCGGTGAAGGACCGCCTCATCTTCGGCGCGCGGGCATGCGATGCGGCGGCGCTGAAGTATGTTGACGCTGTGTACTCGAACGTCGAGCCGGTAGACACGCTCTACTTCAACCGGCGGGAGCGCACCGCCATCGTCGGGCTGTTCTGCAGCAATCCATCCTGGAGCTGCTTCTGCACGGAGGTCGGAGATTTTCTCACAAATCCGGTAGGGATGGACGCATATTTCACCGACATCGGCGACAAGCTTCACGCGGAGGCGCTGACCCCGAAGGGCGAGGAACTCCTAAGCGCTCCCCAGTTCAAGCCGGCTTCAGAGGCTGACGCTCAGGCGGTCGAGGAGGTTCGGAAGAAGGCGCTGAGCAGGCTGCCGAAACCAACTGACCATGCCGCCGCGTCCAAATCGTACGATTGGGATCACCCGATTTGGGCCAGACTCGCCGAGAAGTGCCTGGGCTGTGGAATCTGCGCGTACCTCTGCCCGACATGCCACTGCTTCGACATCCAGGACTGCGCGATGGGCAGCAAGGGCGGCAGATTCCGGTGCTGGGACACCTGCCAGTTCGAGAAGTTCACGCTCATGGGGGCGGGGCATAACCCCCGGCCGTCGAAGAAGGAGCGGACGAGGCAGAGGGTTTTTCACAAATTCAAGTACTCACCGGAGCGCTATGCGGTCCTTGGGTGCGTCGGCTGCGGACGGTGCATCGCCGCATGCCCGGTGAACATAGACATACGACGGGTCTTGGAGGAATTGGAGAGCCAGGGCTAGATAGAGGTGAAGTCCTGCTGCGCTCCTCAACCCGGAGGGTTTTGCTTGCGAGTAGCCCAGGAATTCATTCCTGGGAGTGCAAAGGTACAATCCATGAGCATCAAGAATCCATACGTGCCGGAGCTGGCCGTAATAGAGAAGATAACCGAGGAGACCTGGGACACGAAGACCTTCAGGGCGGCGTTCGTCAACGAGGAGTTCAGGGAGAACTTCACCTACAAGCCGGGGCAGTTCCAGCTAGTCTCGGTCTTCGGGGTCGGCGAGGCGACGTTCTGCCTGACCTCCGCTCCCACGCGGAAGGGCTTCGTCGAGTTTTCCGTGAAGAAGGTCGGCACGGTGACATCGGCTCTTCATGAGCTGGACGAGGGGACGACCGTCGGCATCCGCGCGCCGCTTGGGAACCGGTTTCCCTACGAGCGGTTCAAGGGCAAGGATTTGTGGTTCATCGGCGGCGGGATCGGGATGGCGCCGCTCCGGTCGCTCCTGAACTTCTGCCTCGACAACCGCCGGGATTACGGCAAGATTGGCATCATTTACGGCGCGCGCTCCTCGGCCGACCTCTGCTTCACTTATGAATACGACGAATGGCAAAAGTCGCCGAATACCGAGCTCTTCCTGACCATAGACAAGGAGGAAGAGGGCTGGGCGAAGAACGTCGGCTTCGTGCCGACTTATCTGATGGACCTGAAGCCGTCGCCGAAGAATGCGATTGCGATCACCTGCGGGCCGGCGATTATGATCAAATATGTGCTCCAGGACCTCAAGGAGCTGGGGTTTGAGGACGAGCAAATCTGGACGACACTCGAGATGAAGATGAAGTGCGGCATCGGGAAGTGCGGCCGGTGCAATATCGGGCACATATACGTCTGCACAGACGGCCCGGTTTTCTCCCACGCGCAGTTGAAAGAACTCCCGCCTGAGTATTGAGGCTACCTCGCCCCTACGCAACAACTGCGCTCCGCTCCAGGCCACCCGATACCCAGCATCCAGTCTGCTCCCGGCTATCGCGGGGTTGCGTCGGGGAGGCCGCCGTCCACGGGGATGGTCGCTCCGGTAGTCGGCGTCTGGCGCGATGCGAAGAAAAGCACGGCGTTCGCCACGTGGTCGGCGGTTACCTTTGCCTTGAGCAGGTTGCGGCTCCGGTAATACTCCTCGAGGCCCTTCTCGTCCAGTCCCCTGGCTTTCATGCGCTCAGGCCCGATTTCCTGCCAGAGGCCCGACTTGCGGGCGCCGTCGGAGAAGACCGCGTCCGGTGCGACCATATTCACGCGGACTCCGATCTCCGCCAGCTCGAGGCTCGCGATGCGCCCGAGTTGATGTGCGGCCGCCTTCGTGGCGCTGTAGGCTCCGAACTTCGCGCCGGGAGCGAAAACGTTCTTTGTCGAGACTATTACGATGTCCCCGCCGGTGCCCTGGGCCTCGAAATGCCTCGCCATCTCGCGGAGAACGAGGAGCGTCCCCTCGACGTTGACCCGCTCCAGCCTTCGGAAGCTTTCCAGGTCCATGTCCCTGAGCGATGACACCATCGCCACACCGGCGTTGATCACCGCGATGTCCAAGCGTCCCCAGGCTTGCTTAATGGCGGCGACTCCGTGCGAAACCGAGTCTGGATCAGTTACATCAATCGGCACGCCGATAACGCGATCTCCGAACGCGGCCTTCAACTCGTCAGCTATGCCGTCGAGATTTGGCCCCGGCAGATCGGTCACGGCCACGCGGCATTGGGCTTTCAGCAGCCCCCGGCAGATTCCGGAACCGATCGCTCCGGCCGCTCCCGTCACCATCGCGACCTCGCCATGCAGGTTGTATACGCATGTTTCCTCTTCGTTTTCCATGCTCCATTTCCTTACGAACCACGGATTGCATCCAGCATGAACTTCGCATTCTCCACAGGAGACTTGCCGTCGAAGACGGCGCTCCCGGTCACTACGATATCCGCGCCCATCTGCGCTACGTCGGCGATGTTGTCCCGCGTGATGCCCCCATCAACTCCCAGGAGGACGTCCTTCCCCGCAGATGAGATCATCTCCCTCGCCTTTGCGAGCCTGTGCCGCGTGGATTCTATGAATTTCTGGCCGCCCCAGCCGGGGTTTATCGCCAGGAGGAGAATCATATCCACCTCGTCGAGCACGTGCTGGACGGCCTCCAGCGGGGTTCCGGGGTTCAGCGCCAGTCCCCTGACCAATCCCCTTTCGGGATCGTTGGCGTTCGTCATCTTCCCAATCTCCTGGAGCGCGCGGTGGACGTGCATGCACGATTCCACATGAACTGTGAGAATATCGGCGCCCGCGGAAACGTAATCCGGCAGCTTCGGGAGCGGATCCTGTATCATCAGGTGGACATCCTTCAGCAGGTTCGTCTTTACGGCCTTGATGAACGGCGGCCCGACCGTCATCATCGGGCAGAAGCACCCGTCCATCACGTCGAAGTGCATCAGCCCGACATCCGTCCCTTCGAGAAGGGAGATTTCCGAGCCGAGCGACAGCAGATCGGCCGCGAGTATCCCGACGCTTATGGTGGGGCATAACACCTTTAAGGCTTCGAAGGCGGCGGGTCTCGTCATCGCTTCACCTGGCTTTCAAATCGGCCTTCGCCGCAAGATAGAACTCGTATGCCGCTTTCGGCTTCAGCCCTTCGTGGACGATTTTCCTGACTGCCTGGATCATGGCGACCGGCGACTCGGCCTGGAATATATTCCTGCCCATGTCAACACCCGCGGCGCCCTCCTGAATCGCGTTGTGCGCCAGCTCCAGCGCGTCGGGCTCCGGGAGCTTCTTCCCGCCGGCGATGACGATCGGCACAGGGCAGGATGCGGTAACGGTGTCAAAACCATCGGCCACGTAGTAAGTCTTGACGTAAGTTGCTCCCAGCTCGGCGCAGATGCGCGTCGCCAGGCGTATGTACTTCGCATCCCGGACCAGTTCCTTGCCGACCGCCGTGACCGCCAGGGTCGCGATTCCATAGCGGTTGCCCATGTCCACCAGGCGGGTCATATTGTGGACCGACTGGGTCTCGAATTCGCCGCCGATGAACACCTGAACCGCCACAGCCGCCGCGTTCAGGCGAATTGCGTCCTCTATGTCCATCGCGATCTGCTCGTTCGAAAGCTCCTTCAGGATGCTCGGTCCGCCGCTCGCTCGCAGGACGATACCCCTGGTATACGTCGGCGGGATGATGGAACGCAGGATGCCGCGCGTCAGCATCAGCGTGTCGGCGTATGGCAGCAGCGGGAGGATATTCACATCAACCCGCTCCAGGCCGGTGGTCGGCCCCTGGAAGTACCCGTGGTCTATCGCCAGCATGACGGTCTTGCCGGTCTCCGGGCTGAAAATATTGGACAACCGGTTCTTCATCCCCCAGTCGAGGTTGTTCGATCCCCTCAGGAAGAACGGCTCGGACTTCATGGGGATGTCCAGGTAGAAATTCTTCTCCTCTTTTGCGCTCTCAGCGTCAGGCATGATTCGGTCCTCCCTCGAAAAACGTGCGGATAACCGCTCCCGCTAACGGTATCCAGTATAATACCCCCGAGCAACTTTGTCTAATCCCGGCGTAATCCAGCGCTTGCAAGTCTTACAAGGCGTTTTCTCAGCTTTGGGGTCGGCTTGCAGGAATTCCTATCTGGAGCTCGAAATATGGAGGGTACCAGCAACCACTTATCTATTGGCTGGCAATGCATCAATGGAGCGGCGAGCGATGTTCAGAATCATGTGGATAACCGGCGTGCTGGCGGTCCTTGGGCTCATCGCCGTGTTTGCTACAGAGGACAGGGACAAAGTCCCCAATTTCTCCTGGCGGACCTATACCTCGAATAAGGATCCCGCCTACTCTGTGACGTACCCGCAGGGCTGGAGAGTCGCGGAAATAGACCGCCACGGGACGGAGCTTGAGGTCAGGTTCCTCTCTTCGCAGGGTACTTATCTCTCGGTGATAACCTCTCTAACAAGCACCGTCGTCATGGATATTCTCAAAGGCCAACCTGCAACTCAGCACCCGCTAAAGGACTTCCATGAAATGCTGATAGATGGTATGAAAGGTAGGTTCAGGCGCTTCGAGGCCATGGGGACGACGGAAATGAAGGTCGCGGGGGCAGAGGCATACGGCGCCACTTTCAAGTACCACACGTGGAACCCGCTGATGGGGAGGGTGATGGAGGGGATGCTGGTGACCACCTGGGCAGGCGATGACTACGTCGGCCTCGCATATGCCTGCCCGGAGAAAGACCGCCACAAGATGTTTGCTGCCTTCGGTACCTTCATGGCAAGTTTCAAGCCCCGGGGCGTTGAAGTGATGAACTAGGGCATGCCTTGGAAGGAGGCTCGGCGTGCACTGTAAATGGTGTGGAATGGATAGCAAGGATGACAAGAGGTGTGAGTGGTGCGGCAGGCCTTTCATTGCGCCAGGCGGCGACCAGGCCCCGGATGACCAGGCTACGGCCGGTGTACCCCCGGTGACGACTGCGATGCCCCCGTCGCGAGAGGAGGCTACCACCGCCATCCCGCCGTCTGACTACAACCCCGCTGAGCCGGTCCCATTCAACCCGCGCCTGACGGGGATTAAGCCAATGAAGGTCGAAGCGGTGGAGATCATTCCGTTCGAGGTGCGTATCGAGAAATATCTGGGCGTCATGGCGCTTCCGCTCGCGGCGGGAATGGCTATCGCGCACTATTTCCCGGCCGCGTGGCTCGGCCCGTTCCTTGCGCTGCTGTTTGCTTCCGGCCTTACGCTTGGGTCATTCAGGGTCATTGGCTACTATGACGATGAGTTTTTCGACGTGGCTATTCTTCTCGCGGCGGTAATGGTCACCGGGCCGGTTTATGCCACCGCGGTCTACATAGCCCTTTGCGTCGTCAAGCGGGACTGGAACTTCTCGCTGCTGGGATTGATGGCCTCCTATTTCGTCATTCGCCTCGCGATCGGGTCTGCGGCCCACGGTTTCTCGGACACGATAAGATACATGCTCACATTCAATGTGTGTTTCGGCTTCATAGACTGGGCCCTGCTGCTGCTCCCGTCATGTGTGCTCGTCGGCGGATGGATAACGGCCAGCTTCACTCGCCCTCTTAACGAGTGAGCGGCGGGAACGTCCAACATTCCATCAAGCATCCAGGCGCCAGCCGTCAGCAGTCAGCCGTTAGCAATTGGCCCTGGCATCCACTTTACTCCTCACGATTCAAGTACGAGTAAGAGTATGAGTACGAGAGAGAGTAGAGGAACTGCTTCCCTGGATCCCCTTGTCCACCGAAGCTTCAGCGAAGGCGGATGGACCCCTCGACCCCTGGATCCCTTCTTCCCACTCCTCACTCGTCACCTGACGGTGCTGCTGATGCCTCTAAATCCCAAAGTCGGATCTTTTCGACGGGTCCACGCAGGAATCTGAAATCAATCATCGAACATTGAGACAGATACGCTGCGATGCGTCACCTCAGGGGTGCGTGCATGAAAGACCCTGCAATATTCAGAAAGCTGCTCATCTTCGGAATTGTGGCAAACATAGGCGTTATCCTCGTTCTCGCTTTCCACAAGAATGAGGCGAGCCTCGACGTTTCCTGGAAGTCTTACGCCTCGAAAGCCTTCAGTTTCTCCCTGACCTATCCAAGCGGGTGGATCGTCACGGAGACTGAGGAGCCCGATGTGGAAAGCGAGACCAGGTTTGCCCGTAGTGTGGAGGTCTACTTCTCAGCGATCACCAATGTCAAAGCCAATATCCAGGCGAACCTCTTCAGATCCAAGCCCGAAAGATTGAAGAAGCCGTTGATCGAGCTTTGCCATGAGACGGTTATGGCTGATATGCCGAGGAAGTTCAGGGGCTTCACGCAGCTAAGCGCAACAAGGATGGAGATAGGATTGCCGGAGGCGCCGCAGGAGGCGCTTGGCACATATTTCGAGTTCAGCGCGCGCGGAGGCCTGATGGTGAGGAAAATGAGGGGGATAATAATTTCCACCTGGAACGGCAAGAAGCACATCGCGCTTCAATTTATCTGTCCCGATCGCGAGTACGAGACTATGCTTCCGCTCTTTCAGACTTTCCTGCAGAGTTACAAGCCGGCCAGGATCTTTGAACCAAAGCCTGAAGAACGGCTGGAGGACATTCTCCCTTAGGACGCACGGGGGCTTTTCAATGTACTGCAAATGGTGTGGGATGGAGAGCGATGACGATAAGCGGTGCAGTTGGTGCGGGAGAGAGCTTTCCTCTCCGGCTGTAGAGCAACCCGCCGCTGTGGAGGAATCGCCGCCGACGACCGCAGAGGACACGGAAGGCTTGCTGCTGATAGGCGAGCGAGCCTTCGAAGATTTAGAGGTCGTTCCCAAGCCCCCACCCGAAGAGGAAGAAGCTGAGGAGGAGCCGGAGCTGCCCCCGTTTGGTGTGCGCTTCGAGAGATACCTGAGCATCATGCTTATTCTACTGGCCGGGGGAATGCTGGTCGTCCACTTTTACCGGGATGCGTGGCTCAGCCAGTTCTTCCCGCTGCTTTTTATCTCCGGCCTGCTCCTGGGGATCTTCAACGTCATCCCAGACTACGACGAAAAGGTGCTTCCGGATGTGTACGCAGTGGTGATAGTCGCCGTGCTTATCGGGCCGGTTTATGCCGCTGTGCTTTACTGGTTCTTCAGCTCTATCAGGCAGGACGTGAACTTCTCTGTACTCGGTCTAATGGCTTCTTATTTTGTCATCCGGATAGCGATCGGCTCCGCGGCCCATGGTTTCCTGGACACAATCATCTATATGCTGCTCCCCAATCTGTCCCTTTACATCATATCGCACGTCGCTGAGGCATTTCCGTTGGTTGTGCTGGGCGGCGGATGGGTGCTGTCGAGCTTTGCCCAGCCGGTCCTCGATGAGTTGAGAGAGGCTTAAGCGACTGTCAGATTCCGCCGCCAATGGAGGTCCGCTGCGTCGAACCGCGGGAAACTAGACACTGTAAGGGCCGGATTTTACCTCTTCTGGAGCGGGTAAGCGCTGATTTACAAAGCGGTTGGCCGCTGATATAATTCCTCGTGACTGCACGCGGTTTTATGTATCGGGGGCGGGGGTAAATAAGGCGCGGAGGTTCGTACGGCAGGCCGCGCAGGGGGTTACCCGCCCTCAAGGACTATTTGTGAGGTGGAACTGTGCGGCGTCTGATTTCTATATTGCTCTTGCTCGTTCTTCTGGCGCTTCTGGGCTATAAGACCTGGCAGGTTTCCGTGCTAAGGAAGGAAGTTGCGGCGCTCGAGGGAGAGGTTGCGGCGCTCAGGGCCAGCAGGGCGAAAGAGCATGTTCTCAAAGGCGATTTCGACCGCGCGAAGGTTGAACTCGACAAGAGCCTCCGATCCTTGCAGCAAGCCAGTCGGCACGCCGGCTCTGCGTTCGCGGAGGCACTAAGGGCGCTCCAAGGCACGCTGGACGATACACGTGCGGCGATCGAGGATGTGAGCCGGAAGCCGAGCAAGAAGCCGAACGATGCTAAAGGAGGCTGAATTCGATGCACAAACGCTGCCACGCGATCGCCTTGATATTCCTTCTCGGATGTTCGCTCCTCCTTGCCGGATGCAAGCCGAAGAGCCTCGTAAGCACCAGCCAGGAGGTCGAGATCGGCCGCGAAGCCTCACAGGAAATAGAGCGCCAATATCCGGTAAACAAGGATCCGCAGCTTAACCGGCTCGTCACCCAAATCGGACAGAACCTCGCCCCATACTCCGACCGGCAGGACATCGAGTACAAGTTCAAGATTCTGGATCTCAAGGAGGTCAACGCCATATCCCTGCCCGGAGGGTGGATTTACGTTTACAAGGGTTTGATAGATGCCACGAAAGCCGACAGAGACGAGCTGGCGGGAGTGATCGCGCACGAAATCGGCCACATCGCAGCGAGGCACCACGCCGACATGATCGGCAGGCAGACCTACGCTGCCATTTTGCTCGGAACCTTGACTAAAGGAGACATCCGTCAGATCGCCGGCATATTCGCGGATATCTCGCTTCTTCGCTGGAGCCGGAAGCACGAGTACGAAGCCGACAGGTTGGGAATCAAGTTCATGTACCGCTCCAAGGGCTATGATCCCGAAGGGCTGATAAGCTTCTTCGACAAGCTGCTCCAGATGCAGGGGCACGAACCTTCGGAGTTCGAGCAAATCTTCCGCACTCACCCGGTCACGTCGGAACGCATCGCACGGGCGCGAGCCTACCTCGCCGACCTGCGCGCAGGCAAGGTGAATCCCTGACGCGGGGCGGGGTTTCAGCGATTCAGGTCAGTCAGAGGGGGAAGAAAAAGGCAATAGACCGTAGACCCTTGGGACCCGGGGTCGAGGGCTGCATGGACCCAGGGCCCCAAGGGGTGGACTCTGTTCATCCACCATCTACGGTCTATTCACAAGCAGAATCAGGAGTTCTACGCTTTCTCCGACTCCCCGGCCTTAACAGCCTCCGCGGGGGCCTCAGCGAGTTTCACCGCCTTGTAGCCGCCCTTCGCCTTATCACTCAGGTAGAAGGCGCCGAAGATTACGACAAGGATCGCCGGCAGAATGGCTGCGCGCATCAATGCGCCGTCCGTCCCGAAATTCTGTACGAGTGCGGCCATTGTGGGCTGGGCAAAGCCGGCCGATGCCATTCCCGCCGCACCCATGAGACCCATCAGTAGTGCGCCGCCCTCGGGGAACCGCTCGGAAGTTACACCGAGCATCGTCGGCCAGAAGTAGCAAATACCGACTGCGAAGACCGCGGAAGTCACGTAAGCCATCGTCACGGTAGTTGCCTGGCTGAGCGCCAGGAGTCCGACAGCGGATATTGCCGCCGAGCTTACCAGCAAGCCGGTCGGCGAGAGCTTGTGGATAACAGGGCCTGCAAAGAGCCGGCCGATAAGCATCAGGCCGCTGATCCATGCCAGGATCAGGATTCCAGACTGAATGCCCACGCCCTTCATCATCTCGCCGATCCACTGGTTCGTGCCGAGTTCCGTTGACGCTGTCAGCAGCATGCAGAAGAACCAAACAAGGAACATCGAGAAAATCGCTCTATACATCCGACCTGTGGAGACTCCGGACTGCACCCGCTCCGTGGACGGCAGCTTCAACCCGATGAACATGAAACCGTAAACCAGAACGGGAACATAGCACAACGCCTGCTTCACCTGCCAGCTTTGACCCAATCGGGTCAATATGTAGGCCAGCACAGCACCTATGACGATTCCGCCGGGCCACCATGCGTGTAGCAGATTGAGCTTCACAGTCTTCTTGTCAGAGTAGAGGGTCGCAACCAGCGGGTTGACCGCACCTTCCACAAAGCCGTTGCCCAGACCGATCATTAGGGTCGCGAAAGCCAGCACCCCAAGTGTCGGCGACCAGATCGTGAAGGTGATGCCGAGCATGTGTGCGATGAAGGCCAGCACGAGAAGGCCCTTCATCCCAACCCAGTCGCACAGAATGCCGCCGATAGCGATCGAGATTGTAAAGCCCCAGAATGCTCCGGTGATAGCCCATCCGATGGCCTTCGGGTCTGTGTGGAACTGCTTGGCGAGATCACCCAGGATGTCGCCGCGAATCCCGAACGCCATTGCGCTTACAACGAGAGCTAAGCAACTCGCTACGAACAGCGATGCCGGGCTGCTGCTCGCAGATGCCCTTGATGAACCACCAGCTTTTGTACTCAAGTGTCATACCTCCAAACTCGTTCTAAAGTGAGCTGGATCGGTCGTACCGGCCGAATCCCAACCTCCCTGCCCGTTGTATTCGCTGGCTCATCCAATTATTCCTCCTGCACCGTGATAAATGATTCGTGCCATAATCTGCACAGCCATCAATCCAGGCTCGCGGGTAGGAATAGTGGGCCGCAGGGGAGAACTGTCCTAGCATGTATAGAGTGATGTTATGCGCTTTGCTGATGATCTTATCTGCAGGGAGCCTAGCGGCCCGATCCAGCGGCGAGGCAGATGTCAGCAGGGTGAAGAAGATCGAAGACTTCGTAATCTACCGGGACGATAAGTTTTACTGCGCTTTCCCATCGGTCGTCGTGCGGAAGGATGGAGAAATCCTGTGCGCGTTCCGGCGCGCTCCGAACCGCCGCCTGCTCTGGAGAGCGCCTCGTGATATCCACACCGATCCGAACAGCTATCTCGTGCTCGTGCGCTCGAAGGACGGCGGCGGGACGTGGACAAAGGAACCGGAACTTATCTACGCCCATCCGCTCGGCGGCTCGCAGGATCCTTGCATGGTGCAGCTCAGGGACGGCTCGATCGTCTGCACCAGCTACGCCTGGGCGCTGCCGCCGCCAGAGGGAGCGGAGAGGATTAAAGAGTGCTTCGCGTATCCGCCGTTTGCATTCCTCGGCGGCTATATCATGCGTTCGGACGACGGCGGCAAATCGTGGCGGGGCCCGTTCACCCCAATGGCTGTGCCGGGGAACAAGTCGCTCGACGCGCTCGGAAATCCCCTGCCTGCCTATAACCGCGGCGCCATGCTCCAGCGAAAGGACGGCAAGCTCTACTGGGCGGTTGCACGGCATGACCGTCTGAAGGAGCTTCGCACCTCCGTACACCTCCTGACATCCTCCGACCGTGGCGAGACCTGGCGGTACGTTTGTCCCATCGCCTCTGACGAGAAAGTCTCCTTTAATGAAACCTCGCTGATCGAGACGAAGAAGGGCGATCTGGTGGCTTTCATACGCACCGAGGGCTTTGGCGGCAAAGCGGCATGCGCCCGCTCGAAGGACGGCGGCGGGAGCTTCGGGCCGTGGCAGGATGGCAAGTTTGTCGGGCATCCATTCCACGCTGTGCGCCTCAAGGATGGGCGAATCTTCCTCGTCTACGGCTACCGGCAGGCGCCATTCGGCATCCGCGCCAGGCTACTCAACCCGGACTGCACGAATGTCGCGGAAGCGCCTGAAATCACCATACGCGACGACGGCGGAAGCAGCGACATCGGCTATCCCTGGGCGGCCCTGCTTCCCGACGGCAATATCCTGGTGGCCTACTACTTCAATGTGGGGGATGGCCCGAGGTTCATCGCAGGCAGCCTGCTGTCTGTGGACTGAGTCATCTTCGCCGGCAGCTTAGGGACACGACAATCCACTGAGGGTTAGGGCGCATCTACTTTTCGAGAACCCTGGGGCTTGATCGGCGGGCCCAAACGAGGAGAACATCACCCTCGGCAACCGACCTGCCTGGAGACGGCGATTTTTCGATGCCCTCGGCCGTTTGGAGCGCCAGCACCTCACAATCCTTGGGCAGTGTGGATTGTACCTTGCTGAAAGGCTGTCCCACCAATCTGGAGGGCAGCTTCAGAGCTTCGACGATGTGCCCGTCACCGAGGTCAATCTCGCCGACAACACCCGTGTGCACCAGCATCTCCGCTACGTGACGCGCCATATCCAGCTCGGGAAAGACGATCATGTCCACTCCCAGACGCTGGAGTATCCTGGCCTGGCGATCGCTTTGCGCCTTTGCAATAAGATATTTGGCTCCTAGCTCCTTAAGGCTCATTGTGATGCTGACACTGTCTTCCAGAACCGATCCGCGGCCCACTATGCAGATGTCGAAGTTCGATACCCCCAGCGTCGTCAGCAGATCATGGTCCGTCGCATCCATTTCAACGGCCTGCGTCAACTTGTCAGCCATGTGCTGGATGATGGACTCGTCCGCATCAATTCCCACAACTTCCTGGCCGAGCGCAGCCAGGCGAGCGGCGATCTCCGCCCCAAAATAGCCCATTCCGACGATGAGAAAGCTCTTCCTGGACTTCGCCAGTCTTGAATCGTCACCCAATAGTAACATGTTCCTCAGGCAACCTTCCTTTAAGCGCGCGTTCCCGCGATGTGAGCGCGGCGATTGCTGTCAGCGGGCCAACCCGCCCGACGAACATTACCAAGATTATAACCAAACGGCCAAACGGGCTTAACAGCGGCGTTATGCCCGTGGACAGTCCCACAGTGCCGAACGCCGAGATAACCTCAAACCCTAGCGCGATGAACGTGTCTTCCGGGATACCGGCCCTTTGGATGGTGGTGAGTTCGCTCATCGTAAGCACTATGGTTGCAGTCACCACGAGCAGCGCGGCGAGAACGGCGATCGCCAGAGCCCGGAAGACGTCCGTCGTCACGATCCGGCGGCCGAAGATTTCCGTATCCCGCTTCCCCTTCACTATACTCCAGATGGCCAGAACTATCAAGATGAACGTGGTGGTCTTTATGCCGCCGCCTGTGCCGCCGGGCGATGCCCCGATAAACATCAGCGTGCCGATTATGGAAACCGTGACCGACCTCAGTTCGCCGATATTTATAGTAGAAAACCCGGCGGTCCTGGGCGTAACCGATTGGAAATACGAAACAAGCACCTTCTCCCCCGTGTCCATCTTTGCCAGCGTCAGAGGATTGTCCCACTCGAGGGCCAGTATCAGAAGCGTCCCCAAGATTATAAGTCCGGCGGTGGTGACCAGCACGAGCTTGCTGTGCAGCGACAATCTAAAACGCTCCCTGAACGAGGACAATTCAGCCACAACCGCAAACCCAATTCCACCCGTGATGATGAGACCGGCAATGGTCAGGCTGACGACTGCGTCCGCGGAGAATGGCGTCAGGCTGGCAAATGCGCCGAACGGCTTCCCCATGAGGTCGAATCCTGCATTGCAGAAGGCGGATACGGCGTGGTAGGTGCCGTAGTAAAGGCTCATCCCCGGCGAAAACTGTGGCAGCGTCGAGAAACGCAATGCCAAAATCGCGGCTCCGACCGATTCGAGTATTAGCGTGAACCACAGAGTGCGGCGCGTGAGCCATACCATCCCCCGCAGGGAGAGCTGGCCGTGTGCCTCTCGAAGGAGCACTCTCTCCCGGATGCCTACCTGCCTTCCGATCAAGAGGGCAATGGCGGTTGCGGCCGTCATGTAGCCCAAACCGCCGATCTGGATGAGGATTATGGTGACGATCTCGCCGAAGGTGGTGTAGGTTCTGGCGATGTCCACAACCGCCAGACCGGTCACGCATACGGCGGACGCCGCAGTGAACAGCGCATCCATGGGATGGATGCCGCCGTTTTCTCTCGCAATCGGGAGAGACAGCAGCATGGTGCCGATTGCGATTACCGCAGCGAACCCCAGGACGAAAGCCTTCGCTGGCTCGATTGGGGGCTTCTTTGCGCCCCATCGTTCGTTAGGGACTTGCATACGAGATGAGTTTAGCAAAATTATAAAATGATGGCAAGGCACCGTCTCGACCAATTCGGGCAACTGAACGATCAGGCAGGATGCCGCTTTCCGTGAGGCGAACAGTAATAAGTCAGCCCTGAGGCGGACTGCCGACGCCCGGCAGCCGTTCGGGATTTCGACCTGTGGAGGCGACATGCGCTTTACCAAACTTGTAATCCTCGTGTTTCTTTCGGTCACTCTGGCTGCCCCGGCATGCTGTGGGAGGATCGTCGGCTCCGTGCGGGACAGCAGGACGAAAAAGCCATTTGAGCTGGTTACCGTGCGCGCCTACGCCGCCGGACGGAGCCTGTGCCATGCGGCGTTGACGGACAACGATGGAAGTTTTGCTATCAGCGACCTCCCGCCCGGTCGTTATGCAGTGTGCATCGGGGTAAGAAACGATTCCCGGCCGCAAGTCGCATCCGTCGTCGTGCCCGGCGATGGCGAAGCGGAAGTGCATTTCGGCCTCGCGCCATCTATCGAGGTGGAAGGCGATTCGTGGCTGCAGGGGTATCCCGCGTTCTATCAGAGCTTCACTGCTTCCGGGCTGGGAGTGACGAACTTGGAGGTGAAGGCCTTCGGCCCGTGGCAGGCTGTGAAGGTGCAAATGCTCGAAGGAGACGGCACTTCCGGCAAGCCGATCGGCCCCAGCAGAACGACGGTTCGGTTCGGTGACGAGCGGGAGGCAGCGGTATTCTGGTCCGGCGGGGAGCTGCCCACTGTGCCGGGCAAGTCCTATACGTTCAAAATGAGCCCTGAGAGAGGCGGGACATGGATTCCTGGAGTCGCAGGGCGGGGAGACGTTTATCCTCTCGGCAAGGCGTATTTCGGCAGCGAGCCAAGGCCGCTGAGCGACCTTGGATTCGCTGTCTGCGAGGAGAAGGACAATCTTGGCGCCGGCTACGCGGTATCCGCGGGCCAGAGAGCCATGCTCGTGCGTGCGGTCGGCCAAACTTTCGTCGCCCGCGGAAGGAACATCCTCTTCGCTTCTGCGTCCCTGAGCCGTGCGACGCCGTATGCGGCCTACGCGCGCTTCAGCATACATGAAAACGGACCCGGCGGCAGGCAGATAGGGCCAAGCAAGGGAACCAGCATCGGAGCGGACACAGCCGTCGCCTGGCTGCCGGGAGAAGTCAACGTAACACCGGGCAAGAGCTATTACCTGCATATCGAAAGCTGCGACGGCGGCAGGTTCCACGTATACGAAGAGCTGGATGCCTACGCCAGGGGTGGGGCGTACAATGACGCGGTGATGGATCGCAAATACGACCTCGCGGCATGGATCGCCGGCGAGCCGAGCGAATCCAACCAGGCGCAGCTCTTCAGGCATCCGAAATCGTTGGCCGTCGTCCCTCTCGCCAATCCCTCATTTGAGAGCGGACTGAAGGGCTGGACGCCGACCAGGGATTGCGGCAAGGTGGTCGAATGCGACGGCGGGATCATTCCCGCCTGGGGAACGAAGATGTTCGGCTGGACGAACAAGGGCGCCGGCCAGGACTGGAGCACTATCATCTATCAGAACGCAAAGGTTACAAAGGGCAAGCGCTACTGTTTCTCCGGCTCAGTCTATACCGACCACGTCGGCGGCAGATCCAGCGACCAGAAGGTCCGGCTCGTGGCAAATCCGGCGGGGAAGCCCGACTTCACGAATGAGTCCATGACAAGCTCGCAGTGGTACGCCACCGAAGGCCAGTGGCGCAGGGGAAGCGTGGAATTCACGGCTCGAGCCGATACCATAACAGTCGGCTTCGAGCTCGAGCAGCGCTGGAGCCTGGATGTCTGCAGCCTTTACGTGGACGGCGCTCATCTCGATCAAATTGAGGAGTGAGAAATTGAAAATCAGGATACTGATATGCGGGCTATTGGCAATCACGACCATCCACCCGGCGCAGGCGAAGGGCAAACTGGTCGGCAACGCAGGCGGATGGGAGCGGGAGGTCGTGGCGTTCTCGCGTGCGAAAGGAGTCGAGGGCTGGACGATTACCGGCGGACCCGGCGAATTCGAGTTCTCGCTCGAACCCGGCGAATACATGGTGAGCTGCTGGCACAGGTTGGCGCCCTATGTGCAGATCCGCGAAGGGGAAACCACCAGGCTCGGATACGCCGAGGATCCATACTACAATGTGGAGCGCGAGATGTGGACGCCCCGCTGCCTGAGTTTCGGACAGACTTACACGGCCATCGGAGACGCGCTCGACTGCGTCGTCATCTGGATTGCACAAAGCCCAACGAGGCTGACGCTTACCCTGCGCGAGGACGGGCCTCAGGGCAAGCTCGTCGGCGAGACAACCACCCCGGAGAAACGCGAATGGATGACTACCGTTACCGCTGATCCGGAGAAGTTCCCGACGACTCCAGGCAAGGTTTACTACCTGGAGCTTGCCAGCGCCGATGGCGTTCCCTGGGCGATAGGCATGCCGAGAAGCCCGGACCCATACGCAGAAGGGATCGCTTACTTCGACGGCGTTCCGCACCCTGAGAGCGACCTCGGCGTCATGATCTTCGAGATCAAGCCGGGACCTGTACGCTTTGCCGCCGCAAGGATTGACCAGCACTACATAGAAAAAGGGCCGGGATCGGGTTGGTGCAAGGTCGCCGGCCAGACCTTCGTGGCCAAGAATGTACGCAATGTTCTTTCCGCTCATGTGAACTGCGGTTTCCCCGGTGGTGTCAAGGACTTCATCTACGCGATCCGCGAAGACGGGCCGGACGGCAGAATTCTAGGGAGCAAAACGGTCCGAATGGTGAGCAATCGGGGCTCCGCCGCCTACTTCCTGCCGGACGAAGTAGCCCTGAAACCCGGCGGCCGGTACTATCTGGAGTACAGGCTCGTGGACGGGGAGCCGTTGTACTCCTATCTCTCCGCCGATGTTTACTCCGACGGCAAGGCATACCGCGATGGCGAGGAAGTCGTTGGTTTCGACCAGTTCTTCGAGATCACAGGCGAAGTCGAGCCCGGCGGGGTAACCTATCCTTACAACATAAAGGTTTCCGATGTCACCTCGAGCAGCGCAAGGATTAGTTGGGAGACCGGCATAAAGGCGGATGGCGTAGTTTACTATGGAGAGGACCCGTCAATCGCCCGGAGCGCCGTCGCCAATGAGGACCTCTCAACCGGTCATTCGGTCGTTTTGAGCAGCCTGAGGCCGGGGACCACCTACTACTTCCGGGTCACATCGTTCACCAGCAAGGAGTACGCCGCCAGAACCTACGGACACATGGAGAACTTCATGACCCTGTTCGCCACGGCGAACGAGGACAAGCCGTCTTTTGACAAACCCGAGCCGATGACGCCCGTAGCCGAGCCGGGGACGAGAAACTTATCCATTGTGAATGCCGGCTTTGAAGAAGGCCTGAGGGGCTGGCAGAGATGTTCTTTCGCCAACCCTGAGAAGCATGAACAGGCAAAGAAGGAGTATCCGATAGGGAACGGCCCGTTCGGCGATGCGACTTCCGGCGCGGACGGCTACAGGCCGCATTCGGGCAGGCTGATGTACGGCTGGCGCCATCTGGCGGTGGAAGACCCCAATCCCTTCTTGCCCCGCGGGGACTGGAAGCACGACATCGTCCGCCAGAGGATCAAGGTCGAGCCTGGGCGCAAGTACATCCTCAAGGCATGGGCGATCACCGGCGACCGAGGGAGCGCCTGGGGACGCGACAGCCGCATCAGGCTGGTGGTGGATGCGAAGGACGAGGGCCTGCTGGAGTCGGTCGAGAAGGCCGATCAGGCGCTTGCCACTCAATGGTTCGGCATGGAGAACCAATGGAAGCAGATGAGCCTCCATTTCACAGCGGAGAAGGACACCGCCGTGATCGGAGTTCACCTCCTGCAATGGTGGGCGCTGGAGGCTAATTATCTCTACGTGGACGATGTGAGCGTGGAGGAGGAGTAGCCGTTTCGGATTTGCCTTACCGCCGAGCTCACCTGTCCACCCCACTGGTTGGCGCGTGCCAGTTCTCGACCGCCTGCACCTCGTTGATTAGCTGCGCGTGCAGTTTCTCGGTTAATGCAGCTCTAAACGGAAGCTGTCCGAGAAGGATCACGAAGTACAGGATCAGCATGGACTTGGCTACCAACACAAGGCCGTCGCGCACGGTGGAAAGCGCGCAGATTACGGGCGATTGGAATCGGCCGCTCCGCTTTAGGAGATAGGCTCTCACACCGGCAAATACAACTATCACCGCTCCAAGGGCCACAGGCGCGGACACTAAGTAGAGTAAATCAATCTCTTCCACAGCATCCATAGCAGCGTACACCGTGGCGATTACCATGGCCCAGCCGACGAGGATTGGGATCAGCATCAGCGTCAGGGTGAGGAGAACCACCCTGAACAGGCGCATCGGCTCGCCCACGCGCGGCATCCGCCTCGCCTGCAAAACGGCAAGGACAAGGCTCAGCAGAGAGATTACAACAAAAAGGGTAAACCAAGTGCTTGCCAGCGGAAGAGCGACGCCGACCGGCGTCAGGCCGCTCGGGCCTCACCCGCCTCCGAAAGCGCTGCGTGAGCTGGATACGAAAGTCCAGCCGACAAGGAACCAGGGAAGCAGGCCAAGGAGTACGAGGCCGCTCTTCCCAGCCCGGCTCAGCTTCGGCACGGCTGCCGAGTCGCGCCTGCCTATCTTCAGCGCCAGCCATACCAGCCCGGCTATCACGAGCAATACCACCGACGACCGGAGAAACAGGAGACCTATCCTGGTGGCGGCGATGATTAAATCGGCGCCTGCCGCATCCCGATCCCATGAACGGAAGTACTCCCGCAGTTTTTCCTTGAAGGCGGCTGCACTTGCAGACTCGCGCTCCAAAAGCGCGGCCAGGTCCGGCCAGCCGTGCGCCCGCAGGACTTTGGAAACACGCGCCGTGCGAAGCCGTTGTGAATCCGCCTCGCTCATCCCGCCGATTGCTTCCGGACGTTTGGGCGACATCGGCTCAAACAATCCAATCGCGGATTGTGTATACGATCCGGCCAGCCGCTCTATGGGATACTCAGCGCCCTTCCGCATCAGGACTCCGATTTTGACAATTGCCGTCAGGTAATCCCTTGCCTCGTCGGATCTGCCCTGCGCATCCAGTTGCCTGGCATGCCACACCGTCAGGCGCGAAATACGCAATATGCGTGCAGTATGAGGGAATAGTAGAATATAGTCGGGGAGAAGGTTCGCCTCCATACTCGGCAGGCCGGCAGCCTCCAAATAATTCACTGTGCATACTGCAGCAGTCCGGCGGTACGAGTTGTAGTGCGACTTCCGGGCCGCCGCCAGCATTCGGTCGAGCGCCTCGGCATCCCTGCGCATGCCGTAGAGCGCGTCGGCGGCCATCAAATCGAAGAAAGCGTTGTCGGGATCAACCCGCGAGCCTTTCTTAGCCAACTCCAGGATGGCCCGGCCTAGTTCGGGATCCAAAAGCTCGGTCTCAACGCGTGTATCCCCATTGCTAAGTCTATGCGCCTCCGAGCGCGTGTAGAGTGATCTCTCAGAGTACTCGATTAGCGCCGCTGCGTAGGTTTCCGGGCGGTTCGGGCCTGCCTGGATGGCTTTCTTGTAGTACTCCGGCCGCTCGGAACCGCCAAGTTCAGCCAGCGCGAGGTACGTCTCCCAATCGGTCCCCAGGGACGCATGCGACCTGCGTGCCGCGTTAATCAGATCGGGGATCGGATAGCTGCCGAAGACCTCATCGCCCAGGTACAGGCGGCTGGAGAGCGCATACCGGGCGTGCAGCTTCAACACGCGCCGGCTCTCCGGGATCGCGAGTGCAGCGATCAGAAGCACGAGAACTATCGTTGCAGATGCCCACCGTCGAAACATTTTCCGCACCCCTTGAAAGTAGTTTATAAAAACTTAGTACGCCGAGGCTTGCGACTACTCCTTTAGATGGGTTTGGATGCGAAAAATGTTCGCATCGGCTGGCCCGGCTGTATCCCGCGTCTTGGTATCATGCTGGTGGCCTGTTTGGTTAACCTCAGTACGCCCTGCTCTCAGCAGACCGTACCTGCCTGGGGGCAACGCTGTGTACCCCCACAAGTTCGCGGCGGAATACTGGTATTATTACCTGTTTTTAAGCCGGGGCCTTGACAGGCACCAAGTAAGATGCTACCATGAGGATGCACAAACGTGGAAACGGAAGGATATCCGTTCCGCCTGTGCACACCGGGCAGAGCTGTCGCTAAGTTTGCGCCTCCAAGTTCCATGGCGAGCATCTCGCTCCGTTTGGCCCAGCAGTGCCTTAACGGAGACCTGATGCTTAGCCGCATGGACATGGCGAGAGGATGCAAATACAACCACGTAAAAGGAGGAGAGAAGGAAGATGAGAAAGATACTGCTTATCTTGGCGATGATGCTGGTGCTTGCCGCGCCGGCCTTCGCGGTAACCCAGGTGCTGTACAACCGCGACTTTGAGCAGGGCCTCAACGGATGGTACCTCAGAGACGGGCCAGGCGACCTGCCGCAGGCGACGCCTCTGCTGCCGCTGGCCGACCATCCCGCCCAGACATGGCTTGGATCGGACCAGACCTGGGCGCAGGTGGTGACCGCCGCGGAGACCATGAACATCATCCAGGGTTACGACTCGGGAAGCGGGACACCGGAACAGAACCGGCACTTCCAGGACAGCGGGAACGACCTCGGCGCCAGCGTCTTGCAGACTCCGTACGGGACCAAAGCCGTTGGTTGGACGCGTACCGGGAAGGTAGGCCTGGATGGCGTCCAAAGTGCTCCAAACAAAGACTGGAATGGGTGGTCCTACATTAGCCAGTACATCAAGCTGAAACCAGGCACGCACATCGTCACGGCCAGTGCCCAATACGCGGGCGGTGGCGCCAATACCAGCTCCACGAACAAGCAGACTGGCGCTGTCTCATTGGAGCTCTTCGGCGACCCGGAGGCCTCGGCCGCCTGGCACACTGACTGGTACGGCGATGAGGAGGGGACCGTTGCCGGTAAAATTCGTGACACCGGGTGGCTTTGGAAGTCCCTTGGCACCTGGCAGACCATGAACTTTACTAGTACGAACCAGTCTGTTTATACCCACTCGGGATGGATCGAGTTCAGGATCGGGTTCCATGAGACGGATGATCACGGGTGGACTGGCAACTGCGACCTGGACATCACCGGAACCGAGGGATATCTTGTCAACGCCTACTGGGCGATGATAGACAACGTGAGCCTGACTGTGCCTGACGCGTCCCTCATCCCAGAGCCGAGCGGCATAGTGGCTCTGCTCACCGGGCTGGTCGGCCTCGGCGGCTTGGCGCTCCGCCGGCGCAGATAAAAGCCTGGTGGCAGTGATTGCTTATGGCGGATGGGTTTCCTTACCCATCCGCTTTTTTATTTGTCCGATGCGGCTTCCCCAGCCTGCGTCGTTCACCATACGCTCGATTGCAAGGGTTCGCAATGTGTGATGGAAAAGACCGCCGATTCTGGGCCTCGTCCTCCAATTCCCTAGCCCCGAGACTTGAGATAAAGAAGCCGGCTTCGTTTATTTAGTTGGAATATGGCAATTTCAAGCTAATAGACACCAGTATTATTACCTGTTTTTCGGATATGGCCTTGACAGGTAGTGGGGAAGAGGCTATGATGAGAACAAGCAAAAGCGGAAGTATATCCGCTTGCTCTACCCGTGCACACCGGGCAGGGCTGTCACCAACTTTGCGCCTTCATATCACTTCCAGGGCGAGTGTTTCATTCCGTGTGGCCCAGCGGAGTAAGAGGTGTTGGTTTATCAAGTAAGATAAGGTCGCGGCTATCGAGGTCGCGCGAATGTGATAAAGGAGAGAGGAAGGCGAAAAAGTTGCTGCTTGTCTCGGCGCTGGTGTTTGCCGCGCCAGTGTTCGCAGATTTTAACTTGCTAGTCAACGGCAGCTTCTAAAACGGGCTCAACGGATGGTACCTGGGAACGGCACAGGCGGTCCGCTGAGCCCGTTTTCATACCTGGCAGGGTGCAGGGCGCTCATGGCGAGGATCGGACAGCATCCAACATCTCCTGCACTCTTCCCACCGGTGGCCGTAGCAACCAGTGCACTCGTAAATCCAGCGGATTACCGTATCCCCAGCGCCCTCAGGTTTCGAAGGCTTATCGCCAGGCTCTCGAACGGGTCGCGCTGGCAGGTGTCCTGCTCCACAAGGTACCACTCGACGCCGGCCTCCTCAGCCGCCTGCAGGATTGCAGGCCAGTTGAGGTTGCCCTCCCCGACTTCGGCCATGATCTGCTGCCCGTCTTTGAAGGCCATGTCTTTCAGGTGAAGCAGGGGTACGCGTCCCTTGCATTTCCGGATCCAGTCCGCCGGGTCGCCGCCGCCATGCTGAACCCAGTACGTGTCGAGCTCCAGGTTGAAGTATTTGGGATCGCTCTCGGTGCGGAGGATCTCCAGGCCGATCTTGCCGCCGTCCGCCGCGGCGGACTCGAACTCGAAGCTGTGATTGTGGTAGCTGAACGTCAGGCCGCCTTCCACGAGCCTTTTTGCGACCGCTGAGGCTTCCTTTGCAAACTTGTGGAAACCCTCGGCGTTGCGGTAGTCGCCCGGCATTGCGCCGATTGCGGAGTGCTTGCAATTATAGATGTTGTGTTCCTCGATGACGCCCTGCGGATCGTCCTGCATTCGCTCGAAGCTGATGTGCGTCGCGCAGATGATCAGCCCCTCGCCGTCGGTTATTTTCTTCAGTTCGGTCGGCTCGATCGGCCCGAGCGCGGAGAGCTGGACGGCCTCGTAGCCGATCTCTCGAACCTTCTTCATCGTCCCGGCGATGTCCGCCGGGGTCTTGGTAAAGTCTCGCAGGGTATACAACTGCGCGGCGATTTGCGACTTGGCCATGCCTGCGTCCTCCGGTCAGTGAAAGATGGTAGTCATGGTACACCGGGCTTCACTGCTCGTTGCACATCACTACGTAGAGCGCTCCGGTCCACATATAGTTGCGCGCTCCAAGCCCGGCCCCGGTGTGCGGGTTGTAGTACTCGCAGGGGACAGCGTTCGTTCCAATTAGCTCCAGAGATTTGCTCCTTAGCTCGCGGGCGAGATCCCGGTAGCCGTATTTCTCCAAACCCAGGATGGTGATCCAGTTGAGGTTGATCCACACGGGACCGCGCCAGTAGTCGTTGGGATTGTGCGCAGGCTCATTCGCGCCGACGCACGGCATCGGGTATTTGGTCCAGAAAATCTCCGGGTTAGTCAGTATCTTCACCATGCGCTCGGCCTGCTCGGGGGTTGCTACACCGGCGAACATCGTCCAGAACGTGGCGGGCGTTTTAATCTTTACCATCTCGCCGGTCGCCGGGTGCAGGTCGTAGTAGCACCCTTCGGCCTCGTCCCACAGCTTCTCCCGGATCAAGTCTCTCGTCCTCTCGGATTTCCCGATCCACTCCCGAGCCTCGTCGCCGCGCCCGAGAACCTGGCACATCTCCGCCAGCTTTACCTGATCCAGGTAGAGCCAGCAGTTCAGGTCAACTGCATCAACTTCACCCTTATCCCAGCGTGGACTCGTGTCCCAGCCCGAATCGGAGCGTTTCCACTCGCACAGGCCGTTGTGATTGGAGTCCCTGTTCGCATAGAACCAATCGTTGTTCTTCGCAAGGCCGTCGTAGATCTGCTTCAGGAAAGCCTTGTCCTTGTCGCGTTTGTAGATTTCCATAGCCGCCCACGTGAGGATGCCGGGCGCCTGCAATTGGGAATTAGTCGCCCCAACCCAAACCTCGCGGGGGAGGTGACCCACGACCTTTGTGCCCTCCGACAGCACGATAACCTGATCCTTGGCCAAGCGGAGTGCGTCCTTTCCTCCCTGGATCAGCGCGAAGACGTGGAATCCTGTGTCCCACAGCCAGACCCCCCGCCCGTACCTGGACTTGCTGGGTGTGATGATCGGCCGGCTCCACATCCCCTCGGCATGTTCGGTGTTATACCAGAACTGATACCAGGCGTTGTAGTACATCTTGAGTTGGTGCTCGTCCTTCAGCTTGGGCTTTTTCACCTCGCCCAGCCATTTGTTCACCAGCTTGGTGGTAGTGTGGAGGGCGGACTGAGGGTCGTTGAGCAACTTCCATATTTCCTGCTCGCTCCTGGATGCCGGCGCCAGGACGATTCGGATCTGCTCCTCGCCGCCGGCGGGGATGCTGTATGTCGCCGAGTATGCGCATCCGTCCACGTCGTATTTCAGGCCTTTGGGACTGGCAGCGATGATATATTCTTTCTTAAGAGGGGTTGGCGGATAGCCCCATTCGTTTGGTATCTGTTTGGCGAATTCCAATCGGAAGCCCTGCAGAGCGGGGAGAGGCGTCACGGAGGCAGTGTCCAGCCTGTCGGAGAGTGTTCCGCTGAGCCGGACGGTCACAGGCTCGCCGGCCAGCGAGCGGAGATGGATGACGCCGACGATGGTTTCTTTGTCCACATAGCCGACGGATTGCTTACCCTCGACAAGCTCGCCGTATTTGCAGCCGAGGCTCGCGCGGTCGGGACGCCACTCGTAGGAGTTGACCTCGGCCTTTGCCGGCTGACCATCCTTGCCCAGCACCGACATCCCGAGAATCGGGTTGAAGAGGGGCCCGCCGGGATTCCAGTCGCTGAATTGCCGGTAATGCAGGGCCGGCAGCCCCAGGTAGTCAACCTTGGTGACGATGTACGAATGGGCGCCGGCAGCGCTCAGGTGTGCGACTTCATCGCTTGCCAGGTCTTCCGACTTCAACGGAAGGGTTGGCTTGCGCGGGGACTGCTGGGACTCGCCGGGCTGTGCAAGGAATAGAAACAGGATGACCAGAAAGGGGACCAACTTGCGCATGAAATAACTTCCTTTCTTTCAAATTACTTACCCGCAGCCTGTTCGACATCCCGGCGGCCGCTTCCTCCGAAGGCTATGGATTTACACTCTGCAGGGCGCCAGTGGCAAGCGCCATTTGTATGGAAAAGCAGGGCGGATCGCCCTAATCCCCAAGATGCGCGATTGCTTCGATCTCGATTCGGACGTCTTTCGGCAGGCGGGAGACCTGTACTGTGGTCCGGGCCGGCGGCTCGGTGGCGAAGTACCGGCCGTAGACCTCGTTCACTGCAGCGAAATCGTTCATATCCACGAGGAATATCGTTGTTTTGACGACGTCTTGCAGAGTTGCCCCCGAATCGTCCAGGATGCCGCGTATATTTCGCAGCACGCGGTCTGCTTGAGCAGCCGTTTCGCCCTGTACGACCTCGCCAGTAGCTGGATCGAGCGGGATTTGTCCTGAGACGAAGAGGAATCCGCCGGCCTTTATTGCCTGCGAGTAAGGCCCGATCGCTGCCGGCGCCCTCTCAGTGCGGATCGGTTCTTTCATTTCAGATCCTCCACCGGTAGAATCTCTCGCAAAGGTATCAGTTCCAACGGCAACAATTATACCCCTGCCTGGAGGCAAAAACAAGGTAAGCCCTGAGTAATGTTGGACCGGTCACACACCCTCACGTAGACACGCTGATTTGCCGATAATTACAGCGATCAGACTATTTTCTGTGGCAGTGTGCTCCCCATATCTGCCCGAATCCAACCTGGGGGAATTCCGGGTAAATGCCGAAACGCAGCAGCCTTGAATCCAGACTGTGCTTTCTTATTTCCGCTTTGCTCTTTGTGCTGCTCCTGGCTGTGTGCCGTGTGCAAATGACCGCACAGCGAACTGCGCTAATCGAAGCGAAAGTTGACAAGTACCAAAGCCTGTCAAAGGCGCTCTCTCAAACATACACCCTTCTCGCTCAGAGAGAGCATGGAGACCTCTATCGGAAAATAGCCGCCAGATTCATGGCGGCCGATCCCGATATATCGCACGTCATCGTTTCCGATGCGAACGGGCGCGTGCTTTTCGCCAAAAAGCGCGAGTCCGCGCCGAACAAGCCCCGGCGTATTATTGACGTGAAGGCGACCGGGCAGGCGGCCCTCATACACCTGCTCAATCTGCCGGGGGAACAGGAGTTTAAGCGGATACGGATACCAGCCATGGTCGGGCCGGACAAGCGCGGCGCGATCACTATCAGATTTGGCTCGCGCTCGGTAGATGCCGCTGTTAAGGAGATGGCGGCAAGGCTTATATGTACTTTTGCCCTGGCGTCTCTGGTTGGCCTTCTCGTGGCGATGTGTCTGGGGAGAGCCTTCTCATATCCTTTGAAGCGGCTGATTGTCGCTACTAAGTCGGTGGAAACGGGCGACTTTGAGATCAGCGTGCCCGCTTCTTTCGGCGGCGAGATGCAGGATCTCGCAGAGGCTTTCAACGAGATGGTCGTCGCGCTGAAGGAGAGCAGGGACAAGCTGATCGAGCGGGCAAATACGGACAGCTTGACCAGCCTGTACAATCACCGCTATTTCCACGAACGGCTGCGTTCGGAACTCAGGCGAGCGGAGCGGTACGGACGGCCGCTATCGGTGGTTATGCTGGATATTGACCACTTCAAGACCTTAAACGATACGCACGGCCACCCGGTGGGCGACATGGTGCTTGCCGACCTCGCCAAGATTCTGCTGAGGGAGGTCAGAAAAGATATTGACATTGTCGCTCGCTATGGTGGGGAGGAGTTTGCGCTGATACTTCCGGAAACCGAAGCCCCCAACGCGATGATCTGCGCCGAGCACCTTCGCGCGGCTGTCGAACAATATCGTTTTGTAGGGAAAGACGGCGAAGCCATACCTGTTACTATCAGCCTCGGTGTCGCTCAATATCCTATCCATAGCAGCGAGAGAGAAGGCTTGATAATGGCCGCCGATCTCGCAATGTACCAATCGAAATCCACAGGCAGAAACCGAGCCACCACATTCAGCAACGACAGCCGGGCGGATAAGAACGCCGACCCGTACAAGCTGTACCTGCTCCTCCAGGCAACGGATATGAGTACTATAGAAGCGATGGCCGCTGCGGTAGATGCCAAGGGGCGGAGATACCCGGGATTCTCCAAGGCTGTCATGATACATGCGGTTGCACTGGCTGAGAAACTTGGATTGTCGGCTAGGGAGCAGGATGACGTGCGAATTGCCAGCCTGCTGCATGACATAGGCAAGCTCGGCATCTCTGATGCCGTTCTCAACAAGCGAGAACCCCTGACCGAGGAAGAATTTGAGATTATTAGAAGCCACCCCTCGATCGGCTATGCGATCATCCAGAGATCCTCACATCTCCAATCGATGCTGCCCGGCATCCTTTACCATCACGAGTGGTGGGATGGCAAAGGCTATCCGAATGGTCTGAAGGGCGAGGATATTCCGCTGATCGCGCGCATAATCGCGGTAGCTGATTCATACCACGCCATGATGACGGAGCGGCCGCACTGCGGAGCGCGGACGCCGGAGGACGCCAAGGCTGAACTTCGGCTCTGTGCGGGTACGCAATTCGATCCCGCGGTCGTGGATGTCTTCCTCTCCATACTGGAGGAAGAAGCCGTGCGTCAGGCGGCATAGAGCAGGGCAAGCAGTCAGCCGCTGGCAGTCAGCCGTTAGCACTCAGCATCACGCTCCACAAGTATGAGTATGACCCTGGATCCCTTTCCTCACGCATCCTGTGGAAGCACGTAACCTGCCCCCAAATTCTATCGTCGCGCTGGACTTGTGAGCCCCAATGCCGTAGACTATATCAGGTCGAGGGCATGGACGGCTCATGCCGCTTTGTTAACTTTTTCAGTTCGCTGGCGTATAGATATACGATGCAGACGGCGGCAAATCGGGCAGGGGAGACGGACGAGGAACTAATGGCCAGGTTCCAGGCCGGAGACTCCAGCGCGATGGAGGAGCTCTTCGCAAGGTTCCAGAAGCCATTGTTCAATTTCTTCTACCGAATGGTAGGGCGCCGTGAAACCGCGGAGGACCTGGTCCAGGAGACTTTCCTGAAGCTGTGCCGCTTCGGGAGCAGCTTTCGCGGCTCCGATGCGAAGTTCACTACCTGGCTTTACTCTGTTGCCGGAAACCAATGCCGCGATTATCTGCGTCACTCGGCGAGGCGCCCTGAGACGCTTCTGCGTGACCTGGAACAAAACTATTCTGACGACGTTACAGATCTGACTCCCGCCGCTGGTGACTCGCCGGTGGAGGACTACCTCATCCGCATGGAGGTAAGAGCGGTGCTGGAAACTGCGATCAACTCCCTGCCGGAAAAGGAGCGGCTGGCCGTCATTCTTCGCGAATACCACGGCCTGGAATACAGGGAGATCGCGGAGGTTCTGGGCAGCCCCATCGGGAGCGTGAAAGTTCTGATCTTCCGTGCGAGGCAGCGGCTGAGAGACAAATTGAAAGATTTATCCGCCGAGGGTGGAGCGCTTTGAGGTCGTCTGAAGGGATCGGGTATGAGGTGCAAGAAGGCCAGGATTCTCGTTTCGGCATCCCTTGATGGAGAACTGTCCCGGCGCGAGCAATCGGCGCTGCAGCGCCACCTATCGGCCTGCGCCGGATGCGCTGAGGAAAGCGCCAGGTTCTCCGCATTGCGGGATACCATATCGCTCTGGACCGATGAGGAGCCTTCAGAGCGGCTGGCGGAGAGTTTCGCACACAAGCTCCATCAACTGCAGCAAAAGGAACCGGCTGCGAAGCCGGTTGTCGCACGCTGGCTTCTGGGCACGGCGGCTGCCGGAGCTGCAACCGCGCTGGTAATGGTTGGGTTTTTGCTGCACAGCCTGCTCGTGCAGCCGGTTCCGCTGCCTGCGCCTGCTGAGGTCGTGAAGCCACCCGCGGCGGCTGGGAAACCGACCGGCGCCGAGAAGTCGCCTGCTCCCGGGACGATATCGGGCATCACTGCCGCGCCAGCCGTGCGGAAGGGAGATCGCGAGCCCACCCGTGTCGGCCGTCCGCAGCCTGCTCGTGGCCGTCGCCCGCGACCATTGGCTTCGCGTGTTCGCTCAGCAGATGAGGCCCGGCGGATGGCCGCAACGGAGATCGCAGCAGCCGGAATTGCGCAAGGTGCGGTCGCCGCTCACGTAATGGATAGCCTAAGCGGGGCTGAGCTTGCGATGAATGAAACGGTTGAACGGGTGCGAGGAACCTTGCAAGAAACCGTGGACCTTGTGGTATCGAAGTTTCCCGCGCCTGCTGATAATACCTTAAGCCCTAACGGAGGGAGTACACCATGAGGATGAATGTAGGGATTGCGGTTGCGATGTTGATCGCTTTGATGCTCACGATCGTGCTTCCCGCCGGCGGCGTTTTGTCGGAAAAAAGCCTTTTTAAAGAGCTGGGGTTGCCGGAGTTCCCCGGAGCTAAGCTGGTCACAGAGATTAACTTGGAGGGCAAGCAACTGGGCAGCCTTGCGGAGGAATTCTGCCCGTTTCTCGGCCTCTCGGACATGAAGCAGGTCAGCATCCTCACCTACTCCATCAGCTCAGCCGTGAATGCTCAGGAGGTTTTCAAGTTCTACGAACCCTCTCTCGCAAAGCCGGATTGGAAAACGATAATCCGATCGTTCGACGGCGACAACGCGTTGGCCATACTTTTTAACGAGAAGATGGGCCTGTTCGTGATGCGTGTTGATCCTCCCAAGGAAAAGGATCGCGAGATGACAATGATGCGCATTACCGGCCGGATCGATCCCTCGAAGATCGCGGGACCCAACCCCCCCGACTTCCCATGGAGGATGCGTCCTGCCTGGAGCGCGTCCAAGATACCGGTCGGACAAGCTATATCCGTGCCGCCTTCGGAGAAGTTGTACCTGAGGGCCACCGGCTCCATGGTCAAAGCCCGGATACTCGACCAGAATACCGCAGAAATCCGGCTCGCATCCCAGTCGGACGACGCGGGAAAGCTGGTGAGGACCGGCGAGCTTCTATCCCTTGAGCTTACCCCCAGGGTCATCGTAGATGAGATTATCCTCCCGGGAGCAGTGCCTGTTGTGCTCGAGATTACCGATGGCTCGCTCGCGCTAAAAGGTGGATCCGGGCCGCAGGATAAGGTAGCCAGGCTGAGCGTTATCGCCACCAGCGCGCCCACGACGATTGAATCCTTCCCGCTGGTTTCCGGCGCCCATTCCGTGAAGGTGGTCGGAGACAAGGTTTCCGTGGCGCTCTCTCAGGTTCAGGGAGGCAGTTTCGAGGTGGAAGTGACAGGCGGTGACCTGGCCCTGCTGCTGCCCAAAGACGCATCGGCGAAGCTGGACGTGTCGGCTCCTTCAGGGAAGATCGAGAACCTCACCGGCATTGCGCCACAGGAATCAGCCGCGGACCATTTGAAGCTTCAGGTAGGCGAGGGAAAAGCGACCATCACCCTGAAAGCCATCAACGGAACCGTTTGCATCAAGATGGCCAACTAGTTGGCTGCTGTGTGGTGGCCGTGCAGGCAAAAAAAGAGCCTGCCGTACTAGACGGCAGGCCAAGAGTAAGGAAGGAGAAAAAGATACTGCCTTCAATGCCCGTTTAGCTGCAAGATTTATGCCACCGAGATCGCCCCAACCGCTCTCCGAGAAGATTTCACGAACAAATCCTACGTGCGTCAATAAATTGTCACATTAGTCACCAATTCGGACAAAAAATGTGGCCCGCCGAGAGACATGGCGGGCCAATAAAGGAAGGAGAAAAAGGATGTTGCGTTCCAATAAAATTACCTGCAAGATTCGTGCCAATTATCGCATCGCCGAGGCGTTAGTCGCAGCAGTTCAAAATTATTTACCCGCCCGCAGTTTCGCCCTCTGTCGGCCTTTGTCGAGGCGGAGTTGACAGTGACGATTCCCTGTGCTAAAATTTTGTAGGTCGTGTGCTGGCGTTCTGATTCGCCTTCATGGCGGGCCGGGATTTCGCCAGTTTTTTGTTTCTCCGACTTTGAACGGAGTGCGGAGCAAACACCGCAAATAACAGACCAAAGGGGCTGTTCCGGGTCTATGGTCTGTGGTCTACTGTCTATCGTCTGCCCTTTGAGGATGTTTCAGCCGCATGTACGAACTGCTCGACGATATACTGCCGCGCGTGACAAAGCCGGCGCGCTATACGGGAGGCGAATTCAACGCCGTTCTCAAGGATAGTGCGGACGTGAGGTTCGCGCTGGCGTTTCCCGACACCTACGAAATAGGTATGTCGAACCTCGGCCTTCGCATCATCTACCATATCCTGAACCGGCGGCCGGACACAGCGGCGGAGCGTGTCTTCGCGCCGTGGGTGGATATGGAGGAGGAGATGAGGCTGCACAGGCTGCCTCTCTTCACGTTGGAGAGCCGAACGCCGGTCAGGGAATTCGATATCCTCGGCTTTTCGCTCGGATACGAGCTGACCTATACCAACGTGCTCGATATGCTCGACCTTGCCGGGATACCGGTTCTGGCCGCCGAGCGAGGCGAGGACTGCCCGCTGGTTATCGCCGGCGGGTGCTGTACGTTCAATCCCGAGCCGATGGCCGACTTCATAGATGCTTTCGTCCTGGGCGAGGGCGAAGAGGTGATCCAAGAGATCGTCGAGACCTTCAAGCAGCACCGGCGCGATGGCAGGGAAGTCCTGCTGCGGGAGCTTGCATCTGTCCAGGGCGTGTACGTCCCCAGCTTGTACGAGGTATCCTACAAGGCAGACGGCACCGTTAAGGAGATTCGCCCGAAGCTGGATGGCGTACCGTCGGTCGTCACGAAGCGCCTGGTGTTGGATTTGGATGCCGCCGAGTATCCCGACGCGCCTGTGGTGCCGTTCGTCGAGACAGTCCACGACCGAATCATGTTGGAGGTCATGCGCGGGTGCTCCCGCGGGTGCAGATTTTGTCAGGCGGGGATCATCTACCGCCCGGTGAGGCAAAGGTCCGCCGAGCGGTTGATGGAACTGGCGGAAATCCTGTCGGCCAACACGGGCTATGACGAGATCGGGCTTCTATCGCTATCCGCGGCCGATTACCGCGGCATCGAGGATTTGGTCCGAAGGCTGATTGAGAGGTACGAGGAGCGGCGAATCGGGCTATCGCTTCCATCTCTGCGTGCGGACGCGCCGTGCGTCGAACTGGCGTCCGAAATCCAGAAGGTGCGGAAGTCGGGGCTCACCCTCGCGCCCGAGGCCGGCACCCAACACATGCGCGATGCGATCAACAAGAGCGTTGTGGAGGAGGACCTGTTGAGCGCGGTGCAGGCTGCTTTCCGGTGCGGCTGGAAGCGGATCAAGCTGTACTTCATGATCGGCCTGCCCGGCGAGACGGACGAAGACATCGTCGGGATCGCGCATCTGGCCTCGAAGGTTGCGAGAGTCGGCTTGCGAATGGGCATCAGGCCGGCTATCAGCCTGAGCGTTGCCTGCCTGGTGCCGAAGCCGCACACACCATTCCAGTGGCGGGCACAGGATACCATCGAGGAGATGGAGCGAAAGCAGGAAGTTCTGAAGCGGGCGTTGCGAAAGAAGCATGTCTCCCTGAGCTGGCACGATGCCCGTATGAGCCGGCTGGAGGCGGTTCTATCACGCGGGGACAGGCGCCTCGGGAAGGCGATATTACTCGCTTGGCGGAAGGGCTGCCGGTTCGATGCCTGGGACGAGCGCCTGGACTATGCGAAATGGGTGGAGGCTATGGACGAGGCCGGTTTGGATCCCGGCTTTTACGCGAACAGGCGCAGGGAGTACGCCGAGGTGCTTCCGTGGGAGCACCTCGCCTGTGGAATCAGCAAGGAGTTTCTCGTGTGCGAGGATAAGCGTGCGGAGGCCGGGGAAATCACGCCGGACTGCCGGTTGGAGAAGTGCGCCGGATGTGGATTGAGCAGACTGCTCTCCGGGCTACAGGCTGGCGGGCATGAGGTGCGCGATGTCGCGTGTGTTGCTAAAGCTTCGTAAAGGCGATAAAGTAAAATATCTCTCGTACCTTAACTTCACGCGGGCTTTCGAGCTGGCCCTTAGGCGTGCCCGCGTCCCGGTTGCGTACTCGTCCGGCTTCAATCCGAGGCCGCGGATGTCGTTCGGATCAGCGGTCGGGGTTGGAGTTACGAGCGATGATGAAAGGATCGTGCTGGAACTCGCTTCCCCCGAAAATCCGTCTGATATTCTGGAGAGGCTGAATTCCCAGCTCCCGGAAGGCATGGAGGTATTATCGGCGGAAGCCGTCGAGGGATCGCCGCCCAGGCTGAATGCATCTCAGTTTCAAATCGCAGCAGCATGCGATGAGAGATGCGACCCTGCTGCCGTCGGTAAAGCCGTCGAGGAACTGATGAAATCCGGCCAAATCCGGGTGGTTAGGACCCGGGAGGGCAAGACAAAGGAGATTGACATCCGTCCGTTTCTGCTGGACGCGGATGTGGCGGAGTGCGGCGAGCGCTCCGTACTGGTAAATGTCAGCTTGAGACTCGGCGATGCTGGAGGAGCGAGGCCGCAGGATTTCTTGCAGGCACTCCTCCATCTCGTGCCGAATCTCAGCTTAGGGAGAATACATAAGCTCAGGCAGTTTCGTGTATGAAAAGCACCGAAGCCCAGCTGCAGCCGCAATTTAACGAAAGGAGGTGAGAATTAGTGGCTAAAGAGATTGTAGTTAACGCAGGGAGCCGCGAAACCCGCATGGCGTTGATTGACGGCGGGGAACTGGTCGAGCTGCGCGTCGAACGCGAGGAGCAAGTCGCGGGAAGTATCTATAGGTCCCGCGTTGCCAACGTATTGCCCGGAATGGACGCGGCCTTTACGGATATCGGAATCGAGCGGAATGCATTTCTTTACGTCGGCGACGTGCTTCCCGAGGCCGGGGAAGAGTTTCCGGCGGTGAAAAGGGAGGCCGAGAAGGCGCGCATCAGAGACATCCTCAAAGTCGGCCAGGAACTCCTGGTTCAGGTCGTTAAAGCCCCTCGTGGTACAAAGGGCGCTCGCGTCTCGACCAGGATATCGCTTCCTGGCAGGTATCTGGTCCTGATGCCCGAGGCGGATAACATCGGTATCTCCAGGAAGATCGAGGACAGGCAGGAGCGCGATCGCCTGAAGAAGATAGTAGATAGAATAAGGCCCCGGGGTTTTGGACTCATAGTGCGGACTGAGGCCGAGGGCACAGTCGAGAAAGATCTCCGGCACGATCTGGAATTCCTGCTCCGAATGTGGGGGCAAATCCAGGAAAAGGCGAGGACTACTCCGGCGCCGGGCCTGATACATCAAGATTTGAGCCTGATTTACAAAACGATCAGGGATGTCTTCGGCTCAGATGTGCGCAAGATGTTCATTGATTCCCCGATAGAGTATGAAAAGGCGCTGGAGGTTATCGAGCTGATATCGCCGAAGCAAAGGTCCAAACTTGTGCTCTACGATGATCCCGAACCGATATTCGAGCACTTCAGTATCGATACAGAGATAGACCGGCTGTTAAAGCGCAAGGTGTGGCTGAAATCCGGCGGCCACATAACTATTGATGAAACAGAGGCGCTGACTACCATAGACGTCAACACAGGAAAGTTCGTTGGCAGCACTAGCCTATCCGAAACGATTCTCAGGACGAATCTGGAGGCGGCAGCCGAGATCGCACGCCAGGTGCGCCTTCGGGACATCGGTGGGATCATCATCATAGATTTCATAGACATGGCAAGCGCCAGGGATAGAAATCATGTGGTGCATACTCTGGAGAGAGCTCTTAAAAAGGATAGGATGAGGACAAAAATCTCGAACATCAGCCCGCTCGGACTGGTCGAGATGACCAGGAAAAGAACGGGCGAGACGATTTTGGAGATAGTGAACGAGGCCTGCCCGTATTGCCAGGGCCGTGGGACGATCCTCTCTCCTGAGTCCGTGAGCATCAAGGTCGAGCGCGAGTTGAACAAGCTTGCGTCCAAAGTGGATGAAGAAGCGTTTCTTATAACAGTGCATCCGGAGGTCGCCATGTACCTGATAGGCGGTGTAGGGCAGACGGTTCAGCACATTGAGAAACAGATCCGGCGCGCCGTCTACATCCGTGGGAGTAGCGAGCTGCATATCGAGAAATACGAAATCACCCCCGGCGATCTTGAAGAAACCGATAAGCAGATGCCTCAGTATCGGAAGTCCCAGGTGGTGGAGTGCGAAGTCGTGAGGAGTCCGTTCATCAGTTTGCCCAGGTCGGCTGCCTGGACGAACGGGTACATGATAGACCTTTCGAACGGCGGGAAATACATCGGTCGGCGGGTAAAGGCCCGGCTGACCAGTATATCGCGCTCATTCGCAACGGGCGAGGTCCTCGGCCCGGTAAAGGCCCCTGAGTCTCGATAACCCGGCCCTGGATGCGCCGGGCGATTTATTTTATCATAGAAAGGCCCGCGTGGTATCCAACCCGTGGGCCTTTGCTTCAAAGGGCCTTAAAAAGTCTGGCGAGATTGCCGGGTATGTGGTAAAATAATAATAGGTGGTTAATGATGCTTAAGAACCCAATTCGGCGATGAAGCCGGTTGGTTCTGCCACCCTGGGGAGCCTGGCGTCCCACCGAGTAGCGGGGGTTGCCGGCCCATCCGCCTTGCTATGCGCGCGTATAGCAAAGGTGGACGGGCGGACTCCTTTACAGCGTTGCTGGGTTTCCATGGATTCGCCTTGCACGTTCTGGGAGAGCGAGCATTATATGAGGAAAGCTAACTCATGGCACAAGCTCTGGCTGATCGTACTGGCGCTGCTGGTAGTGCCTCCGCTCGGCTTATTCGTGCTGTGGAGGTCGCCTCGCGAACGCCGAGTTAAGATTGTCGTCTCGACTATACTTGCTTTTCTGATCGCTGGAGTTGTTGTCGGCGCCGCTAGGACACATGACCGGTGGGCGGGGAAGAGAGTGCCGGAGTACGACTACGACGTGACCATGAACAGTCGCAACAGATATCGGACTCCGGAGATTTTGTCTCAGGAGCGCCGGATCTTTAATGAAGTAGTACAGGAAACGCGCCGCTTCAGGGTCGACTCGTTCATGGACACGTATACTGCTGAAGGTCCAAACGTGACCCAGCCTCAAACCAGGGCTTTCGCGATTGTTGCTAAGCGCCACGGTCTGAATACCGATGTTGTCGCAGCCATCTATCGCAAAGTATCCAGTCAGTTGGTCCCGCGTGGCAGGTAGGGGCTATTTTACTGAGCAGGCGCGCATTAACACAGAAAACCGGTCGGGGTGGCCGGTCTTCTGCGCTTTCCGTTATTCGGTTGTACGAGTTGGAGGCGAGAAGCCGATCTCACCCCCCGTTGACGTTAGCCTTTGAATCGCTTCCCGCCTCCGGCTGTTATGGCGCGTTTTCGTGAACCAGGCTGCGCCATCATTTTAAGTTGACTCTCATTTTGCCTCAAAAGTTCCCTGCATTTTCGAAAGCAGGAAATGTCTGCCCGATCCGAATGTGCCCTGCTAATCGGCTAGTGCCTTTGCAACTTGATACGCCGCACTCCGGCCCAGGGTTGTCCCGAGTACGGGATCCCGCTCCGGCGGGAAAAACACCTGGGCTACACGTGGGCAAAGTCCTGCCGGACTGGAAGGACTTTAACCCGGAGGGTTTTGCTCGAAGGTAGCCCAGGAATTCATTCCTGGGGATTCTAGGTCATACAAGTTGTATGGGC
>Ga0315289_10000419_pt1 | contig 66247 bp, 44 predicted proteins | sample YL17G11_40_MG_FD_203452 | JGI IMG/M metagenome (GOLD analysis project Ga0315289, IMG submission 203452) | Sediment microbial communities from Yellowstone Lake, YNP, Wyoming, USA - YL17G11_40 | ecosystem: Environmental > Aquatic > Freshwater > Lake > Sediment | place: USA: Wyoming | collected... | reverse complement strand
GCCGAACCGCCTTTGGTGATCTGCCTCTCCTCGCCCTTGCCGTCCCCCGGCCGCAGGTAGAGCTCATATTCGCCGGTCTTGTCGGAGAAATAGGCGATATACTTGCCGTCGGGCGACCAGGCCGGATCGCGCTCGGCCACGCCCGAGGTGTCGGTCAGGTTCCGCACGCTGCCGTACTTTTCCGGCACGGTAAAAATCTCGCCCCGCGCCTCGAAGAGGGCCCGCTTGCCGCTGGGCGAGAGAGAGAAACTCTGGATCTGGCCGGAGACGTTCTTGAGCTCCGCCCGCATCTGGGGCAGATCGCAGGGGACGCTGATCTTCAGCGGCCGGCACGTCTCGGTCGCCAGGTCCAGCAGGCACAGGACGCCGCCGTTCTCGAACACGATGACGTCCGGCCCGAGGCTCGGCCACTTCACGTCGTACTCGCTGAATTTGGTGACCTGCCAGGTCCTCTTCGTCCGCAGGTCGTAGGCCCAGAGGTTGAGTTTCTTCTGCCCATCCCGGTCGGACAGGAAGTAGATCGTGTTTTCGTGCCACATGGGCAGCGCATCGGTGCCCGCGAAATCCGTGAATTTCTCCGAGGTATTGCTGACGAAGTCGTAGAGCCACAGATCGCTGGCCATGCCGCCCTGATAGCGCTTCCACGTGCAGAACTCACACGAGATGAACTGAAAGGCCATCCGCGTGCCGTCGGGACTGAAGCTGGCCATCTCCGCATACGGCAGCGGCAGCGCCTCGGGGAGGCCGCCTTCGACCGGCTGCTTGAAGAACCGGTTGAACCGCCCGGAGGGACTGGCCATGCGCGAGCGGTAGAGAATGTTCTTGCCGTCGGGATACCATTCGACCACGCTGTCGTCATCCGGATGATGCGTGAGCCGCTGGGGCGCGCCGCCCAGGACCGAGACGACGTACACGTCGGTATTGCCGTCGTAATTGCCGCTGAAGGCGATGAGGGAGCCGTCCGGCGAGAACTTCGGGAGCATCTCCTGGCCCTTGGGTGAGCTGAGCCTCCGAGCCATGCCGCCGACTCGCGGGACGATCCACAGATCGCCCGCATAGGCGAACACGATGTCCTGCGCACTGACATCCGGGAACCGGAACATGCGCGCGTCCGGCGTATGACTCGCGTCCTGGGACCAGGCGGCCGAAGCCGCCACCAAAGACACCACCACGACAGTGAAGATCCGTGTGTATCTCATTATGTCACCCCTCGAGACTATGCTTCGGCATTTCCAGACGGTGGCAGATCCTATCAACATCCCGTTGCCCAAGCAAGGCTGCCGTCTGAGTAGTGAAAGCCGAGCGCAAAGCCCTTCGACGGCACTACCCTGCCTGTCATTGCGAGCGCAGCGAAGCAATCTTCCATGCCGGGATTTGAGATTGCTTCGTCGCGGCGCTCCTCGCAATGACATACATGCGATCTGCTACGCGACTTGGTGTTGGCCCCTGCTGATTGGTACGTCCCGTTGGCGCACGGGGCGAGCCCCACTGTTGCAGGGGATCAACGACTTCCCGGAACGCGGACCGGACTCAGGGTTCAACGGCGGGACGGGACGGGCGGCTCATTACTGTCGGTGCGGGCGAGCCAGTATTGGCTGAAGGAGGCGAGGTCTGCGGCACCCACAGGGTGCTCCGCATTGGGATCGACCGCCGGCTCGGAAACGGAGTTGGGATCGGCCGCCGGCCGCCAACGCGCGGCCAGCAGCGCGAAATCCTTGAGATTGACGATAGTGTCGCCGTTGAAATCCCGCGAGGGGACGTGCGTGAAGGAAAGCGTCTGCATCGGCACATTATCATCGGCGAGAAGATCATACAGCCCGACTTCGGAAAACCCGGCCTGCTCGGCATGATAATCGACGACGAACCAGTCGCCGGGATAAGCGGGGTGACCGCCGGTGATGTACGGGGTGTGATCGCTATTGAATCCAAGACCAACTGTATTGGAGTCCACGACATCCCACACGGCTGCTCTTGTACCCGCCGCCTCGAGACAAGAGTCCCTGTATTTGGGGAATTTGATGCGGGAATCAGGCAACGGGAGCACATACCCCCTGCCGCTCAAGCGGGCGTATTGCGCGTCATCCCGGAAGAGCAGCAGGTTACCCCCCCAGTATTCGTTGCTGTCCGAACTGAGGACGAGCGTGAGCCTCGTGCCGACCATCATATCGCGGTAGACGTCCGGCTGGTTCGCATCGACCGCCGCCAAGGGCGTCTTACCGTCAGGCTGGTAAACGCTGACCCAGACCCGGGCGGCCGCCACTGGCGTCAATGCGGCGAGGATCAGCACAAACAGCTTCTTCATCGACTACCTTCCCCGACGAGTAGCTTCCTTATGCTCCTTGGCCATAATCCCTTGAAACTCACAGGTGATTCCATCCAACCGTCGGGCCCGGTGCCGAACGCACTTTGCCGTCCCAAACTTACCCATTTTATCATTTCTCCACCTTCAGGTCAACCACCGTCCTCAAACGCATCCGACGCATACGGAATTTGCTTCAGCGATGTCAACTCCGGAGGCTATGATAATCGTCAATGAATAGGGCGGAAGTCATCGACCCGTCGAATGCCTGGCGCGGGCTTGTTTCAGGACGACCAGGAGAAATCACAAAGAAGAAGGGAGGCTGCCATGAGCTGGAGAAAGCACGCTGAAATCGTCATTGTTGTCTTATTGGCCTTGGACGCCGCGGCGCCGGCGGAATCGTCGCTGACGATCTATAATCGGAACTTCGCCGTGGTGCGCGATACCGTGGCCCTCGATCTGAAGCCGGGGACCAACGAGGTGAGCGTAACGCAGATCACGGCCCACCTGGAGCCCGACTCGGTGATTCTCCGCGACCCGCAGGGCCGGCAGGCGCTCCAAATCCTCGAACAGAACTACCGGGCCGATCCAATCTCGCAGGGGTTGCTCTTGTCCCTGTACGAGGGCAAGGAGATCGACTTCCTGGTCCAGCGGGGCGAGGGAAAGGAGGAGATCATTCGCGGCAAGATCGTCCGCAGCGGCTATCAGCCCCACCAGTCCGGCCTGCAGCGGTACGGCTACCAGTACGCCCAGACCCAGATGGCCCGCGCCTCGTATGAGTCCGGCGGCCAGCCGATCATCGAGGTCGACGGCAAGCTGCGCTTCAGCCTGCCGGGCCAGCCGCTGTTCCCCGCCCTGGGGGACGATACGATTCTCAAGCCCACGGTCAATTGGGTGCTCCAGACGGACAAGGCCGGCACGCTGAATGCGGAGCTCAGCTACGTCACCGGCGGGATGAGCTGGGAGGCGGATTACAGCATGCTCGCCCAATCCAAAAGCGAGGCGATCGACGTGATCGGCTGGGTGACGATGGACAACCAGAGCGGCAAGACCTTCGAGAACGCCCGCATCAAGCTCATGGCCGGCGACGTGAGCAAGATCCAGCCGGAGGTCTACCCCCAGATGGCCTATGCGACCACGGCCGACATGAGCGGCCCGATGAGAGCCCCCGTCTCCGAGAAGGCCTTCGAGGAATACCATCTCTACACCCTCAGCCGCCCGACGACGTTGCACGACCGCGAGACCAAGCAGGTCGAATTCCTCCGAGCCGAGGGCGTCCAAGCGCAACGTCTTTATGTCTATGACGGCGCCAAGATCGACCAGAACCGCTACCGCGGCTGGTCCTCCGACAGCCTTCGCCAGGACCGCGATTACGGCACGCAATCCAATCCCAAGGTCTGGGTGATGAAGGAGTTCAAGAACACCAAAGAGAATCACCTGGGGATGCCGCTGCCGCGCGGGCGGATGCGGTTCTACCAGCGGGACGACGATGGGCAGCTCGAATTCATCGGCGAAAACACGATCGACCATACGCCGCGGGATGAGACCGTCCGCGTCTACACGGGCGACGCCTTCGACCTCGTCGGCGAGCGCCGCCGAACAGATTACCAGATCGACACGACCCGGAATTGGCTGGACGAAACCTTCGAGATCAAGGTGCGCAACCGCAAAGAAAGCGGCGCTGTGGAGATCCGCGTCGTGGAACACCTCTACCGGTGGATCAACTGGAAGATCGCGGAGACATCGGACCCGTTCACCAAGACCGACAGCCAGACGGTCGAATTCCGCGTCCAAGTCCCGGCGGGCCAGGAGAAAGTCGTCACGTACAAAGTCCACTACACGTGGTAACGTTCCGCGGACCCCAAGTGCGCCGGCGGGTGTTTTTTGCGCTTGAAGATAGGCAAAGGCAAGGTACAATAGGATTTGCAGTGGCTGCGAAGGCTGCGCCAAGGCGGAGTCTTTGCGGTGTTTCGACACGGAGAGGTGTCGGAGTGGCTGATCGAGCTGGTTTCGAAAACCAGTGTGCTCTTACGGGTACCGCGGGTTCGAATCCCGCCCTCTCCGTTCAGTTTCTGGGGGTCTGTCCGGCGTGTGCGCTGAAGCCGCCCAGAGTACGCACGGTCGCTTTGACCGCGATCGTCTCGCCGAAGATCTTCACGTGCGTGGCCCCGTCTACCAGGCGGCGTCCCACGGTACCGTGTGCCTGATAGCCAACCATGAGAACAAACGTCTCCGGCTTCCAGACATCTTGTTTCAAATGGGGCAGAATCCGGCCGGCACTGCACATCCCGGAACCCGCCATCGTCAGACAAGGCCCGGAGCATTGATCGATCACCTCGGCCTGCTCGGGAAGCGGGGTCTCAGTCCCGCACTTTACTTCGTGACGGCGATGGATTTCCGGAAGAGCGCCAGGCTGTACATGAAGAACCCCAGACCGATGGCACTGACCATCAGGAAATTCGGCCAGACCGCACGAAGACCGCCGCCGCGATAAATAATCACCTGCGAGAAGCTGACAAAGTGCCGGGACGGCAGGAAGAACGTCAGGTACTGCAGCCAGCGCGGCTGGCTCTCGACCGGCGTCTGCCCGCCCGAAAGAAGCTGCATCACGACGACCACCATAATGATCAAGAGCGCGAACTGCGCCATCGACCGCGAAATCGTCCCGAGGAAGATCCCGAGCGCCGTCGTGAAGAACAGATACAGCACGACGCCGCCGAACCACAGCGGAATCGAACCGGCGAACGGCACCTGCAACGCCATTCTCACAATCAAGAAAAGCGAAATACCCGTGGCGATGAGGATCATCAGACCGTTGGCCCAAACCTTCGCCATGGCGATTTCGAACGCGGACAGCGGCATCACCAGCAGGTGTTCCAGGGTCCCGTGCTCGCGTTCGCGGATCACCGCGGCGCCGGTCAGAACGACCGTCAGCAGGGTGATTTGATTGATGATGGCCACCACACTGGAGAACCAGGCGGAGATTCCGTTCGGATTGAACATGCGGCGCACCACCAGATTGATCGGCTGAGGCGGAGTCACATCCGTGCGGGCGAGGAAGCTGGCAATCCGATCGTTAATGATCTCCTTAATGTAGCCTGTGCCGATGCCGGCCTGCTGCATGGCGGTCGCGTCGATGTTCACCTGGAGATCCGGTTGGCGACCTGCGCGCAAGTCGCTTTCGAACCGGGGCGGGACCACCACGACGAACATGAACCGGCCTTTGTCCATCGCGTCGCCGACGTCCGGGGCCGCGATGAGCTCAGGGAACTGGAAATACGGCGGATAGAAAGCATTGATCAGTTCCTTGGACAAGGTCGAACCGTCCTCGTCCACAAAGGCGATCGAGGCGTTGTTGACCTGCGTCGAAGTCCCGGTCGCCTGGACGTAAATCGCCATGGTAAACGCATAGGCGACGAACAGAACCATCACCAGATCACTGAGCAGGCTGGCCATTTCCTTGAGCCCCAGCCAGAAGATATTCAGGAAGGACTGCATGGCTATTTCTCCTGCTTTCTCAGGCCCAGAACACCCACTGCCAACAGAATCGGGATACAACAGGCCAGAAAGATAATGTCCTGCATCATGAGGCTGGGGGCGAGGCCCTTGGTATACGCGCCCACACTGGAGTGCATGTAGTACGAGGTGGGCCAGATCGAGCCGATCAGCCGGGCTTGGCCTTGCAGGGTCGAGACCGGCTGCAGCAAACCGGAGAACTGGGTCGTCGGCAGAATGGTCAGGATCGCGGTGACGAAGACCGCCGCGACCTGGCTGCTGGTGAAGGTCGAGGTCACCAGGCCGATCCCGGTGGTCGCGGTCACATACAGCAGGGTGCACAACGTCAACATCAGAAAGCTGCCCTTGATCGGGACGCCGAAGACGATCAGCGCCATGGCCACCAGGATGAAATAGTTCAGCATGCCGATGACGACGTAAGGAAGCTGTTTTCCCAGGAGGTACTCCAGCCTGCCGGTCGGGGTGACATAGAAGTTGATGATGGAGCCCAGTTCCTTTTCGCGCACCACGCTGACCGCCATGAGAATCGCCGGGATCAGGACCAGCAGCAGGGCCGGAACGCTGGGCACGATCGAGTAGATACTCTCGAACGTGGGATTATACGTGTACCGCTCCTGGATGTTGGCCCTGTATTTGTCCGGGCCGGTGTCCAGTCCGGTGGCGGGATCGCGCAGCAGGGTATTGTGGACCGCTTGCGCATACTGCGCCACGGTCTCGCCCCGGTAGGGGTTGGCGCCATCCACCTGGGCCGAGACGTCCGGTTTGGAGTCCCGGCGGACATTCCGGCCGAAACTCGGCGGAATCTCCAGGAACAGCGCGATGGCATTCGATTGCAGTCGCCCAAGGGCTTCGTCGGCGGAATAGACCGGCGGCGTGCCGCTGAAGTAACGATTCGAACTGGCGAATTGCTCGAGGTACGCGCGGCTTTCCGGCGTCTGATCGAGATCGAGGGTGGCATAGCGAATGTGTTCGACGTCCGTCGTAATGCCAAAGCCGAAGACGAGCATCAGCAATAACGAGCCGATGAAGGCGAAGGCCAGGCGTACCGGATCGCGACGAATCTGCATGGTTTCGTTCGCGGTGTAGGCGAGCATCCGGCCCACGCTGAACCAGCCGGAGTGCGGCGGCGGTGGAGTGGACGGGGGCGCGGCCGGACTCGGCGCGGGGGCGCTGAGGGGCGCCGGGTCCTTGCTGGCGCCGCCGGGCGAGGCACTGGCAATCGCGTCCTCCATGTGACCGATGAAGGCATCCTCCAGGCTGGCGACGCCCCGCGCTTCGATCAGCTTCTGGGGGGCATCACACGCCAGCACCTTTCCGGCGTTCATGAGCGAGATCCGGTCACAGCGCATCCCTTCATTCATAAAGTGCGTCGTGACAAAGATGGTCACACCCTGCCGGCGCGAAAGATCGATCAGCAATTCCCAGAAGCTGTCCCGGGCGACCGGATCGACCCCCGACGTGGGTTCATCCAGAATCAGCATTTCCGGGTTATGCAGCACGGCGACCGCCAGCGAAAGCCGCTGGCGCATCCCCAACGGCAGATCCTCGGCCAGCGCATCGAGATACGGACCCAGTCCGAATTTTTCGACCAACTCCTCGATGCGTGCTTTCGCCTTCTCGGGGGGAATGTGATAGAGGCGCGCATCCAGGACCAGGTTCTGGCGGACGGTCAGTTCCCCCCAGAGGGAGAACGCCTGGGTCATGTAGCCGAGGTGCTCGCGCACTTCGAGGCTTCCGGCTTCGACCGACTGGCCAAAGAGCGTCGCGCTCCCTTCGGTGGGCGGCAGCAGTCCCGTCAACATCTTCATGGTGGTGGACTTGCCGCAGCCATTGGAGCCGAGGAAGCCGAAGATCTCGCCGCGTTCGACCGACAGAGTGACATGGTCGACTGCGGTGAAGCTGCCGAAGCGTTTCGTCAGGCCTTTGGCGTCGATCGCGATCTCTGTTTGGGCGGCCGCGCGCGGCGGGATGGTCAATTCCTTGTGCCCCGTGCGTTTTTCCTCCGGCAGCAGGGCGATGAAACATTGCTCCAGATCTCTGGTGCCGGTCCGCTGCATCAGTTCCGCCGGGCTTCCCGTCGCCAGCACCCGTCCGGCGTCCATGGCGACGATCCAGTCCCACCGTTGTGCCTCGTCCATATAGGCGGTCGAAATGACGACACTCATGCTGGGGCGGCCGGCCCGAATATCGTCAATGAGTGCCCAAAATTGCCGCCGGGAGAGCGGATCGACGCCGGTGGTGGGCTCATCCAAGATGAGAAGATCCGGTTCGTGGACCAAGGCGCCGCAGAGCCCCACCTTTTGTTTCATGCCGCCCGAGAGTTTGCCCGCGGGGCGGCCGGGAAACGGGCCCAGACCGGTGGCATCCAGCAATTCCTTGATGCGGGTCGGACGCTCCGCGGCGGACAGTCCGAAGAGTCGCGCCATAAAGTCGACGTTCTCCTGGACGCTGAGCTCCAGATACAGGTTCTTGCCCAGACCCTGGGGCATGTAGGCGATCCGCGGGCATACGGCGCCTCGATGTCGGGCATCCGCGATGTCGCCCCCCAGGACCATCACCGTCCCGTCCTGCATCTTCTTGGAGCCGGCGATCAGGGCCATGAGCGTCGACTTGCCGACGCCGTCCGGGCCGATGATGCCGACCATGCAGCCGCTGGGAATATCGAGGGAAATGCCATCGAGCGCCACCACGCTCCCATAGCGGTGGGTGACGTCCTGGATCGCGACCACCGGCTTACGGACGGATTCAGATGCAGAGAACGGCATGGACTAGATCTCCTGTGCGCTGTAAGGAATCGACCACGCCCGCGGGGCGTCGCCTTCGGAAGGCCCGCTCGAGCAAGCCGAGCGGATCGTAAAGCCCCGTTGGGACCGCACGACACATCACCTCCTTGAGGTCAAGTTCTCCTTTCTCCTTCCTGCCCCACGGGGTCTTCCAGGAAGGAGAATCTACCACTCAGGTTTCGGTAAAATCGGTATCTCGCGAGCCGGCGGTGGTGGATTGAGGGTTTCCGGCGCCGGTGGCGCCGGTAACAAACGGCCCCAGTCGGTCCGTTTTTGCATCTCGGCTTGCGTGCCTTCCGCCACGATGGGTTGGCCCTGGCGCAGTTCCCAACCCCCGCCCAACGTCTTGTAAAGGGCAATCAAATTCGTGGCAACGGATGAGCGCGTCTGGGCCAAGCTACTTTCCACCAGGAGTAAGGTTCGTTCCGTATCTATCACCCGCTGATAATCCACGGCGCCTTCCCGATATTGCGTCATGGCGATCTCCACCGACCGCTGGGCAGCATTTACGGAGTTTTGGTCAAACACCAGAGCTTCCTGGTCTTTGAGAAACCCAATCAGCGCATCTTCCACTTCCTGGGCTGCCCGGAGCACGGTGTCTTGGTAGTTGACGAGCAATTGCTGGAAGCGCGCGTCCTGGACCCGCACGTTGTTCTCGATGCGGCCATAATTGAAAATGGGCCACCGGAACCCCGGGCCGAAGGAATAGAAGAGACTGCCGCTGTCAAATAGATTATGAATGCCCGCGTGGTTGGACAGTGCCCCACCCTGGCTGCTGCTCTCGAACCCGATCTCGCCCAGAAGCGAAAAACTGGGATAGAGATCCGCTTTGGCAATGCCAATGCGGGCACTCTGGGCGGCGGCAGAAAGCTCGGCGCTGCGGATATCCGGACGCCGTCGCAGCAGTTCTGCCGGTACGCCAACGGCCACTTCTGCAGGAGCCGTCGGGATCCCTTTTTGTCCCTCCGGGAATGCCCGGACGGCACCTGTGGGTTGTCCTAACAGCGTGCTTAAGGCGTTTTGCGCCTGCTGTAGACTGATTTGCAGCCGGGGAACTGCGGCCCGGGTACTCTCTAATAACGTGCGCGCCTGGGTCACATCGAGTTCCGTGGTGGCCCCATTCTGGAACCGCGACTCGGCAATCTGCAGCCCCTCCTCCTGCAGTTTGACGTTGGCCAGGGTTATTTCAATGAGCACCTCCGAGGTACGAATCACCGTATAGGTGCGGGCGACTTCCGCGGTCAGCGATACCAGGGCGTTGTCATAGTCGGCCATCGAAGCGATCAGATTGGCGCGGGATGCCTCCACGTCCCGCCGGAACCTGCCCCAGAAATCCAATTCCCAGGCCGCATCAAAGCCCACCTGATAATCCCAGAAATTGCGGTCGACAAAAGAGCTGTTGGGCGCATTCTTGCTGAGACCCACCTGGGTGGCGTTGCCGAAAGCCTCCTGTTGCTGGGGATATTGCCGGCCGATGGAAATGGCCAACCGAGCGCGGGCTTCCATAATCCTCAGACCGGTAATCTGCAACGAGAGGTTCTGCTGGTAGGCCCGTTGGATCAACTGATCGAGTGCCGGATCATGGAACGCTTTCCACCACTGTTGGTCCACGGCTGTCTGACGGACCCGCGCGTCCCCTTTCTCGTTCCAGTCTTCGTTGACTTTGGTCTCGGGTTTCACGAAATCGGGACCTACGGTACACCCGCTGAACACCAGCACCCAGCTCAGCAGGGAAACCACACCGGCGATAGCCCAAGGCTCTCTGGACATCGTTGGCTTGGCATCGTTACGGCTGCCCATCAAAACACCTCCTTGCGTCGTTGACTGACAGGTACCGTACGCTCCGGCTCCGTGAGCGGCGTCAAGAGGTTCTGCAGCCGGTCGGGCCAGACCGCGGATTGATCCAGCTTGACATACCCGACGCCGCGGACGCCTGTCTTGATGTACTCGATGTAAGAGGCAACCAACTCCTCCGGCAACTGGATCTTGACGCGGAACATCAGCTTGCTGCGCTCGCTGCGTGTCTCGACCTGTTTGGGAGTGAACTGCGCTTCCGGGGACACGAAGCTCACATAGCCGGCGGCGGCACGGCCGGGGGCATAGTCCAGGGTAATGCGCGCTTGGTCGCCGATCTTCACTCGGGCGGCCTCTTCGGAAGGGAGGAAGATCTCCATGTAGATGTCTCCCAGGTTCACCAACGTCAAGGCTTTCCCGCCGGGAGCCAGGACCTCGCCCACTTCGGCCAGGCGATAAAGCACTCTGCCGCGGACGGGGGACCTGAGCGTCGCATCGTTGATGCGGGTCTGGACGATGGCCACGCTGGCCTGTGCGACTTCGATCTCCTGCGTAGCGGTTTGCAGTCGCGCTTCCTCTTCCGCGAGGGTGGCCGTGGTGGTTTGCAGTGCCGTCTGGCGGAGGTCGTATTCCCGCTGCGAGGCGGCGCGTTGCTCGACGAGCTTGCGGGCGCGGTCGACCTCGATCTTGGCCAGCTCGATCTCGCTTTTCCGCTTGACGATGGCGGCCTTGGCGATGGCCACACGTTCGTGCGCGGTGGCGACCTTGGCTTTCGCCTCGGCCAGCTCGGCATCCAGCGTGACGGTATCCAACCTGACCACGACCTGATCCGGCGCGACGGTATCGCCTTCGTCCACGAGGATTTCTTTGATCCGGAGGGGTTCTTTGGCGGCGACGTCGACCAGTTTGCTCTCGATCCGGCCGTTCCCGGACACAATCCCCTTGGGCAACGCGGATTGCCTGGCCCTCCAGTATTTGAAGCCCAGCAAGGCAGCGACAACGACGACAGCGGCCACCACAACAATCCGCATCCATGACTTTTTGGAGTTGGGTTTGGACATAGGAAGCTCCTAGGATGTCACCTGTACACTCTTCTTTTCAGAAACCTGTCGTATTTCCATGAGGTGCGTTCTTCCATCTGCCCTCTCGACGACACGAGGATGACGAACCCATTCTGAAAGCATGTTCAGGGACTCCCACGCGCAGTAGGCGGTACGATGGGTTCCATGCTCTGCGTCAGCAGGCTATAGGTTTGCTGCGCAATCACCCTTTCTTCATTCGCGGGAATGGTCATGAGCGTGAGAGAGGCATGGTCGGAGGAAAACACCGTGGCATTGTTGTCGTTCTTCTCGGGATCTATTCGTGCCCCCAGATATCCCAGGTTGGCGGCTACCCGCTGTCGTATGTACGGGCTGTTTTCCCCAATCCCTCCGGTAAATACGACTACGTCAATCCCATTCAGCGCCGCCGCATAGGCCCCGATATACTTCTGGATCCGGTAGACAAATACCTCAATGGCAACTTGGGAGCGTGGATCTCCCTGTTCCGCCGTGGCGATAATGTCACGCATGTCGCTCTTGCCACATAACCCGAATAAGCCGCTTTTCTTGTTGAGCACGTCGCTTACCTGTCCCGCCCCTAGCCCTAACACCTCGAGGAGATACAAGACGACAGAAGGGTCCAGGTCGCCGCAACGGCTGCCCATCACCAATCCCTCCAAGGGTGTCAGTCCCATGGAGGTGTCCATGCTTCTGCCCTGGGCAAAGGCGGTAACGGAGCAGCCGTTGCCGAGATGACAGGTGATGACTTTCAGACGCTCTAAGGGTGTCGCTAAAATCCGAGCGGCTTCCTGCGCCACGTAGCTGTGATTGATTCCGTGAAAACCATATTTGCGAATTCTGTAGGTGTCATAGTATTCTATCGGAACCGCGTACAGAAACGCTTTGGGCTCGAGGGTCTGATGAGCGGCGGTATCAAACACGGCCACATGGGGAATATCCGGCAGCAACTCCTGTGCGACTTCAATGCCGATCACATTGGGCTGACAGTGCAGCGGCGCGAACCGGGCCGCTTCTTTTATGCCATGAATCACATCGGCGTCGATCACCACCGGGTTTCGGAATCGTTCTCCCCCGTGGACGATTCGATGCCCTACCCCATCGATTCTGGTATCAATGCCGGCCCAGGCGGACTCGTCCTCGACCAGCTTCTGATGGAGAGCATGCATCGCGCTGCGGTGGTCAGGCAGGGCGAGCTCTCTGCGAAAGTCACGTCGGCCCGCAATACTCTCGGAAAGGGACCCGGAGGCCTGGCCGATGCGCTCGGCCAGTCCTTTCGCCAGCAGTCGAAAGTTCTGCTCGGCATCAAATAGTCGAAACTTGATGCTGCTCGAACCGCAGTTGACGGCGAGTATGTTCATAGCATTCTGGGGTCAACTGTCGCCTGTTTCCTTAGCATACGGCCAGGTCCAATTGCGTACCTCCGGCAGATCCACACCGTACTTGGCGACATACTGCTGATGGTCAATCAGCTTTTCGCGAATGATTTGTCTGGCATAGGCCGCCATCGGACCGAGTTTGGGAACCCGATCGATCACATCGGAGACGAGATGCAGGCGGTCCAGCTCGTTCATCACCATAATGTCAAACGGGGTCGTGGTGGTTCCTTCTTCTTTGTAGCCGCGCACGTGCAAATTCTTGTGATTGGTCCGCCGGTAGGCTAAACGGTGAATCAGCCAGGGATAGCCGTGGTAGGCGAAGACAATGGGTTTATCCGTGGTAAAGAGGGAATCAAATTCGAAATCGGTCAGACCGTGCGGATGTTCCTCTTTGGGCTGAAGGGTCATCAGGTCAACGACATTGATCACTCTGATTTTCAGGTCCGGAACATGTTTTCGTAAGATATCGACCGCCGCGAGGGTTTCGATGGTGGGAGCATCACCGCAGCACGCCATCACCACATCCGGCTCTGAGCCCCTATCATTACTGGCCCATTCCCAAATCCCGATGCCCGCCGTGCAGTGTTTGATCGCCTGGTCCATATTCAACCACTGCGGCAGGGGCTGCTTGCCCACGACGATAACATTGACATAGTTGCGGCTGCGCAGGCAGTGGTCGGTGACCGACAGCAGGCAATTCGCGTCCGGCGGGAAATACACCCGGACGATATCCGCCTTCTTATTCACCACGTGGTCGATGAAGCCCGGGTCCTGATGACTGAAACCGTTATGGTCTTGCCGCCACACGTGCGAGGACAGCAGGTAATTGAGCGAAGCAATGGGCCGACGCCACGGAATTTCCGAGCGCGTGACCTTGAGCCATTTGGCGTGCTGATTGAACATGGAATCCACCAGGTGGATAAAGGCCTCATAGGAGGTAAACAGGCCGTGGCGGCCGGTGATCAGATATGCTTCCAGCCACCCCTCGCAGGTATGCTCGCTCAAGATTTCCATCACTCGGCCATCCGGAGAAAGGTGGTCGTCTTCCGGAATTGTGGGTTCCATCCAGGTACGGTCCGTTACCTCAAACAGATTTCCCAACCGGTTCGAGGCGACCTCATCCGGACCAAACACCCGGAAATTCGCGGTCTCCAAGTTGAGTTTCATCACGTCCCGCAGGAACTTCCCCATGGTGCGCGTCGCTTCTCCGATCACCTGCCCGGGTTTCGAGACGTCCACCGCGTACTCGGTGAAATCCGGCATGCGGAGGTCTTTCAGCAGCAGTCCGCCGTTCGCGTGCGGGTTGTCTCCCATCCGCCGCTGGCCTTTCGGCGCCAATTCCGCCAGTTCCGGGATCGGTTTCCCGCTGTCATCAAACAGCTCCTCGGGCTTATAGCTTTTCATCCAGCGTTCCAGCAATTTGACATGCTCCTCATCCATCTTGGAAAACGGAACCTGGTGCGAACGCCAGAAGTCTTCCGTTTTCAGCCCGTCCACTTCCTTGGGGCCGGTCCAGCCTTTCGGAGACCGCAGGATGAGCATGGGCCACTGCGGACGCGTCAGGTTGCCCCTGACCCGCGCGTTGTCCTGAATCGAGACAATTTCCGCGACGATGTCTTCCATCGTGGCTGCCATCTGCTGGTGCATCGTTTCCGGGTCGGAACCTTCCACGAAGTAAGGTTTGTACCCGTAGCCCACGAACAAACTTTCCAATTCGGCGTGGGGGATGCGCGAGAGGATGGTGGGATTGGCGATCTTGTATCCATTCAGATGCAGAATGGGAAGCACGGCGCCGTCGCGCGCGGGATTCAGAAACTTATTGGAATGCCAGGCAGCCGCCAAAGGCCCGGTTTCTGCCTCTCCGTCTCCGACGACGCACGCGACGATCAGGTCGGGATTGTCAAAGGCCGCACCATACGCGTGCGATACCGCATAACCCAATTCCCCGCCTTCGTGGATGGAACCCGGCGTTTCAGGAGCCACATGACTGGGAATCCCGTGCGGAAACGAAAACTGCTTGAACAGTCTCTTCATCCCGTCGGCATCCCGGGTGATATCCGGATAGTACTCGCTGTACGTTCCTTCCAGATAGACGTTGGCCACCAAAGCGGGGCCGCCGTGTCCCGGGCCGGCAAGATAAATCACATTGAGGTCGTATTTATTGATCAAACGGTTCAGATGGACATAAATGAAATTGAGTCCGGGCGTCGTCCCCCAATGCCCCAGCAGTCTTTGTTTGACGTGCTCGCGCTTGAGCGGTTCGCGCAACAGAGGATTATCCAGCAGATAGATTTGCCCTACCGAGAGGTAATTGGCCGCACGCCAGTAAGCGTTTATCTGCTCCAGTTCGGTGCGGGATAGCGGTGCGGTGCGTTCTTCCACCATTTGCCTAGCCATGACAAGCTCCTTTTCCGCCACAGTGCACGCACGTGTGCACCGTGACCGTTGCTGAGTGTGGGTTACATACATTCCGCGGCTTTGCCGGCGCATCCCAGAACATGCAATCTGCGCTTGATCATAGTCTTGATCGCTTCCCTGGCCGGACCGAGGTAATTGCGCGGATCGAACTCGGCGGGTTTCTCCGCGAAGACCTGCCGGATGGCCGCCGTCATTGCCATTCTCAGGTCCGTATCGAAGTTGACCTTGCAGACGGCCATATGCGCCGCTTTGCGGATCGCCTCTTCCGGCACACCCTTTGCGTCCGGCATCTGGCCGCCATACTTATTGATCAGGTCTGTGTATTCCTTCGGCACACTGCTGGAACCATGCATCACCAGGGGGAAGCCCGGCAGTTTCCTGGAGACCTGCTCTAACACGTCGAAGGCAAGCTTGGGCTCCGACTTGAATTTGTAGGCCCCGTGGCTGGTTCCGATGGCGATGGCCAGCGAGTCGACGCCGGTCTTGCCGACAAATTCGGCCACCTGGTTGGGGTCTGTCAGGTGCTTGCTGAGATCGTCATGGCTGACGCCGACAACGTCTTCCTCTATTCCGCCCAGTTGCCCCAGTTCGGCTTCGACCACCACGCCGTGAGCGTGGGCATACTCGACCACTTGTTTTGTCAGCGCGATATTATCCTCGAACGGATAGTGCGACCCGTCGATCATGACCGAGGTAAAGCCGTCATCGACACACTGCTTGCAGGTTTCGAAGGTGTCGCCGTGGTCCAAGTGCATGCAGATGGGAATATTAGGGTTTTCCGCTACGGCGGCGTCGATGATCGCCCGGAGGTATCTCATACTGGCGTATTTCCGCGCCCCCCGAGATACCTGGAGAATCACGGGGGCCTTTTCCTCAGCGGCCGCCGACATAATACCTTGCGTGATCTCCATATTATTGACGTTAAAAGCGCCAATGGCATAGCCGTGCTTGTAGGCCATGGCGAACATCTTCTTGGTTGTTACCAATACCATCTGGGACTTCCCTTCAAGTAGCAGTTATGAAGCCGGAGATCGCGCACCAGAAACACGGATAAGAAAGATAGGTGCCGCTTTTGACTTGTTACCCGCCAGAACGCTTGCGGTGAAAGACTTCGCACAAGCCCCTCATAGTTGCGATAGCTCAGAAGCGTATTCCTCGTTTCTGCCAACGACACAGAAACCACTACTTGGCACAATACAGAATCGACAAGAATATTGACACTCAGGGCAAGTCCTATATTTGCGGCAGGCTTTGCCTTATCCTCCAAGAACCAGCATTCTCGATGTAAACAATAATAGTTTCCCTGATAGCAACGATTCCCGCCGCCCTATATCGGTGCAGGTAGGAACGTGTCGTGAAAAAGTATGAGTCGTTACGAATGGGTCGGACGGGCGTCGGCGAAAAGGCATTCTTGCGGAAAGGGCGATATCGTGGGCGAGGAACTTCCGGTTGTTTATCTGGCAAGACATGGTGAAACGGCCTGGAGTCTCACGGGCCAGTACACGGGACTTACCGATCTGCCGCTGACCGAACAAGGGGAGCGTACAGCGCGGCGGCTTGGGGAACGGTTGAAAGAGATCCCGTTTGCCAAGGTGTATACCAGCCCGCTGCAGCGGGCGGCCCGGACCTGTGAGCTGGCCGGCTTCGGCGCCGTGGCGGAGATTGACCCCGACCTGGTGGAGTGGAACTACGGCGAATATGAGGGACGCCGCACCGCGGAGATCGTGGCGGAGCGTCCGGGCTGGCTCCTCTTCCGGGACGGCTGCCCCGGCGGGGAAACGCCGGCGCAGGTGGCGGCGCGGGCAGACCGCGTGGTGAGCCGCGTGCGCGCGGTGAATGACAACGTGCTGCTGTTTACGAGCGGTCATTTCATGCGGGTCCTGGCCACCCGATGGATCGGGCTCGAGCCTTCGAACAACAGCAGGTCCTTTGCCCTGAGCACGGCGAGCCTCAGCGCGCTCGGCTATGAAGGAGGCCTCTCGCGACCGGCAATTGTCTTGTGGAATGAGACTCGTCATGTGGGCTCGCGGCGCCCTGCCGCTGTGGGGCTCGCCCGTTGAAAAGCCAGTGAGGCGGAGTCGTAAAAAAAGGAAGATCACTGAAAGGGGATCAAAATGGTTAGCCCAGGTATTGCGGTTCCTGCCAGGAAGGCAAGAGAGCGAGCGGATATCTCGGAACTGCTCCAACAATACGGGTGCGGCCCGGTGCAGTTTTCCGGGACCGACAATGCTCTCTACGAAAGGCATCTCCTGTTTGATAACGTCCTCGACCTGAAAGCCGCCGGCCTCCGGGAACGATATGAGGCCCTGGCCCGTTCCGTGCGCGATATTCTCTCCCAACGCTGGGTGCGCACGGAGCAGACGTACGATCAGGCGAACCCCAAACGCGTTTACTACCTTTCGATGGAGTTTCTCATCGGCCGCTCCCTGGCCAACAACGTCACCAATCTCTTGCTTGCCGAACTTGCCCAGCAGACGGTCGAGCAAAAGCATATTGATTGGCTCGGAGTACTCGAACAAGAACCCGATGCCGGCTTGGGCAACGGCGGACTGGGGCGCTTGGCGGCCTGCTTCCTCGACTCGATGGCCACGATGCAATTACCAGCGATGGGATACGGCCTGCGTTACGAATACGGCATTTTCAAACAGGCCATCGGGGACGGCTGGCAGCAGGAACAGCCGGACAACTGGCTCCGCCGCCCGGACCCGTGGGAAGTGGCGCGTCTGCAGGACATGGTGGAAGTGAAGCTGAACTCCTCCTTTGAAGTACACGGCGGAAGCTTGCGGGGAGTACGAGGCCAGCCCTCCAGCCTGCTGGGGATCCCATTTGACCGCCCCGTGGTTGGTTACGGCGGCAAGACCATCAACACCCTGCGCCTGTGGGCCGCCGCGGCACCGGACTACTTCGACTTTCAAAGATTCAGCCGCGGAGATTTCGTGGGCGCGCTGGCGGAAACGCTGGGGGCCGAGTCTCTCACGCGGGTGCTCTATCCGGACGACACCACGAGTCTGGGGCAGGGACTGCGCTTTATCCAGGAGTATTTTCTTGTGGCCTGCTCGCTGGCAGACCTGGTGCGGCGTTTCCGTCGGAGCAATGCCGATTGGAGCAAGCTTCCCGAGAAGGTTGCCATGCAGCTTAACGATACGCACCCCTCGATGGCGGTCCCGGAATTGATGCGCATCTTGCTGGACGACGCCCACCTCGGCTGGGAACAGGCGTGGGACATTACCCAAAAGGCCCTGGCCTACACGAACCACACCCTTCTGCCCGAAGCGCTCGAAAAATGGCCGGTCGCCTGGTTTGAAATGTTGCAGCCGCGTCTTTTGGAGATCATCTACGAGATCAATCGCCGCTTGCTCGACACGGTCCGTACGAGGTTCCCCGGTGACGACGGCCGCCTCGCGCGAGTCAGCCTCGTGGAGGAAGGCGCCCAGCGCAAGATTCGCATGGCCAATCTGGCCATCGTTGGTTCGCACAGCACGAACGGTGTGGCCGCCCTCCATTCCGAACTGCTGCGCACGATGACGGTCAGAGACCTGGCGGAGATGTTCCCCGAGCGTTTCAACAACAAGACCAACGGGGTCACTCCGAGACGGTGGCTGCTGCTGGCCAACCCGGCGCTGGCAGGTACGATTACCGAGGCCATCGGGGATGGCTGGATTCGTGAACTCGGCGAATTGAGCGAGCTCCAACCGCTGGCCGCGGACAAGGGCTTTCGCGATGCCTTCCTCACCGCGAAGCGTCAGGCTAAATCGCAATTTGCCGACTGGCTAAAGGCAACGACCGGCCAGACCGTGGATCCGGACACCATCTTCGATAGTCAGGTCAAGCGGATCCATGAATACAAGAGACAGTTGCTCAATGCCTTGCGCATCGTGGTGCTTTACAACCGCTTGCGAAAGAACCCCAACCTCGATATGGCGCCGCGCACGTTCTTCTTCGCCGGGAAGGCCGCACCGGCTTATCACCTGGCCAAACTCATCATCAAGTTCATCAACAATCTGGCCGGCACCATTGACGGCGACCCGGCGGTACAAGGCCGGCTCAAAGTCATGTTTTTGCCGGATTACCGTGTCTCTCTGGCAGAACGGTTGATTCCCGCCAGCGATGTCTCCAATCAGATATCGACCGCAGGCTATGAAGCCAGCGGCACGGGCAATATGAAGTTCATGATGAATGGGGCGCTGACCATAGGCACGCGCGATGGCGCGACCATCGAAATGGCCGAGGAAGCGGGCGAAGAGAACTTCTTCCTGTTTGGTCTGACCGCCCAACAAGTGGCTGACAGTCGCGGCTGGTACAATCCCTACTGGCACTATGAAAACGAACCGGAGACGCGCGAGGCGCTGGATATGATTGTCTCCAATTACTTCAGCCGCTATGAACCGGGCGTGTTCACGCAGTTGTACGACACGCTTCTGACGTTTGGGGACCACTACATGCACCTGGCGGACCTCAAGTCCTATCTCGAGGCGGATCAGCAGTTGTGTGACTTGTATGCCGACCCGGATGGATGGGCTTCCCAAGCCATCCTGAATGTGGCCGGCTCCGGGAAGTTCTCCAGCGACCGCACGATTGCGGAGTATGCGTCCGAGATCTGGAATGTGAAGCCGTGTCCGGTGCCCTGAACGCGAGCCTGCACCACCCCGCGGACGCGCGGCCATGCTGTCTGGGTGCAGCGCCGGAAGTAAGGAGATAGCTACGCCCGCAGCGCCGCTGCGCGTCGGGGACTGGTTCGAAGGAGTCACGATGAAGATTGCACTGGGTACGGATCACGCCGGGTATGAGCTCAAGGAACGGATCAAGCAGCACCTGATCGAGAACGGACACGAGGTCGAGGACTTCGGGACGTACTCAGCCGAACCGTGCGATTACCCGGATTTCATCTATCCGGCGGCCCTGGCGACGGCCAAGGGCGAGTGCGACCGGACCATCGTTATAGGCGGCAGCGGCAACGGCGAGGCCATCGTCGCCAACAAGGTGCGCGGCATCCGCTGCGTGCTCTGCCGGGGCGAGGAAGGCGCCAGGCTCGGCCGGGCCCACAACGATGCCAACGCCATTTCCATCGGTGCCCGGGCGGTGCCCGTGGAGCGGGCCCTGAAGATGATCGACATCTGGCTCACGACACCCTTCGACGGCGGCCGGCACGCCACCCGGGTCCAGAAGATCACGGCTCTCGACAAGTGCTCATTAGAGCCCCTGCCGGCGAAGGAATCACAGCGTGTGCCGGCAAGCCTTCGCGTCGATTGAAGGGAACCGCCTTGTGATCGAGGAGGTGGCGATGACCAAGATGCGAACAGAAGAAACGAAGCCCAGAATGAAACGCAAGCAATATGAGAAGACCTTGGGCAAACTCCAGACCGAATTGTGCCGCTTGCAGGAGTGGGTGGTACACAAGGGATTGCGCGTGATCCTCGTGTTTGAGGGGCGCGACACCGCCGGCAAAGGTGGAACCATCAAGGCGATCATGGAGCGCGTCAGCCCGCGGGTGTTCCGTGTGGTGGCACTTCCGGCGCCCTCCGACCGGGAGCGGACGCAGATGTACGCCCAGCGCTACTTTCAGTATTTCCCCGCTGCCGGCGAGGTCATCATCTTCGACCGAAGCTGGTACAACCGCGCCGGTGTGGAACACGTGATGGGATTCTGTACCGAGGAAGAGTACCGCGCTTTCCTGGAGAACTGCCCCAAGTTCGAGGCTTTTATCGTACGGTCCGGCATCATCCTGATAAAGTTCTGGCTGGAGGTCGGCCCGGAAGAACAGCAGCGGCGGTTCGAGGCCCGCATCGAGGACCCGCTCCGGCAGTGGAAGTTAAGCCCCATGGACATTGAGTCTTATGCGCGCTGGTACGACTATTCCCGTGCACGCGACACGATGCTGAAGGCAACCGACACGAAGGAAGCCCCGTGGCACATCGTTCGCTCGGATGACAAGAAACGCGCGCGTCTCAACTGTATCTCGCATCTTCTCAGCTTGATTCCCTATAAGAAAATACCGCACAAGAAGGTGAAGCTCCCCGCACGTTCGAACAAAGGCAAGTACGACGACCAGACGACGCTGAGAGGACGGGAGTTCGTACCGGAAATATACTGAAGTGGTGTCGGAGATAACGGACCGATAGAAAGCAGGCTACGTATGGCAATCTCACCTTTGGCAGGCAAAGCGGCTCCCCAAGAAATGCTGGTGGACCTGTCCCAACTCGAACGGGAATATTACGAGCGTTGGCCGGACATGACGGATGTCAACCAGCGGGTCAGCTTTGGTACCAGCGGACATCGCGGCTCCTCGCTGCGCGGTACATTTACGGAAGCCCACATCCTGGCTATCACGCAGGCCATTTGCGACTATCGGCGCAGCCAGGGGATTGACGGTCCGCTGTATATGGGTAAGGACACCCACGCCTTGTCCGGGCCGGCCCAGCGCACGGCTCTGGAGGTTTTGGCGGCCAACCATGTGGAAACGATCATCCATCAGAATGACGGTGTAACACCGACGCCGGTCATCTCATGGGCTATCCTCGCTTATAACCGCGCCCGTCAAGAGCATCGCGCGGACGGCATCGTAGTCACACCGTCGCACAACCCGCCCGAGGATGGCGGCTTCAAGTATGACTCGACCAATGGCGGTCCCGCCGACACCGACGTGACGGAGTGGGTGCAGGACCGCGCCAACGAATTGCTGCGAAACGGCAATGCGGATATAGAACGCGTACCGTTCTCATCGGCCATCAATGCAGCGAACACTCATCAGGAGGACTTCGTCACGCCCTATGTTGACGCTCTGCGGAGCGTCGTCGACATGGAAGTCATCCGTGCCGCCGGCCTCCAGCTTGGGATTGACCCGCTCGGAGGCGCCTCCGGACCCTATTGGGAACTGATAAACTCCGTCTACAAACTGAATATCACCGTCGTGAACCCGAAAGTAGATCCGACTTTCTCGTTCATGACGGTCGATCACGACGGCAGGATCCGCATGGATTGCTCCAGCCCCTACGCGATGGCACGGCTCGTTGGCCTCAAGGATCAGTACCAGCTTGCCTTTGCCAACGACCCGGATGCGGACCGGCATGGAATCGTCACGCCGTCCGCCGGGCTGATGAATCCCAATCACTACCTGGCGGTGGCCATCAACTACCTGCTGACGCACCGTCCCGACTGGCCCACGGACGCCGCCGTCGGCAAGACGCTGGTCAGCAGCAGCCTGATTGACCGGGTCGTGCAAAAGCTCGGCCGCAAGCTGTCGGAAGTTCCGGTCGGCTTCAAATGGTTCACCCCGGGATTATTTGACGGCTCCTATTGTTTCGGCGGCGAGGAAAGTGCCGGGGCCAGTTTCCTGCGCCGCGACGGCACCGTGTGGACGACGGACAAGGACGGTTTAATCATGAACCTGCTCGCCGCCGAAATCACCGCCCGCACCAACAAAGACCCGGGCGAACACTATCGCGAACTAACCGCCCAGTTCGGCACGCCCTATTACACTCGCATCGATGCGCCGGCGACACCGGAACAGAAAGCGCGATTACAGAACTTGTCGCCTGATGCCGTCCAGGAATCGAAACTGGCCGGGGAGCAGATTACCGCCAAATTGACCCGCGCCCCCGGCAATGGGGCCTCCATCGGCGGCTTGAAGGTGGTGGCCGCCAATGGCTGGTTTGCGGCCAGGCCCTCCGGCACGGAGAACATCTACAAGATCTACGCCGAGAGTTTCAAGAACCAGGCACACCTGAATGCCATTGTGAATGAGGCCCAGCAAATCGTAAATAACGCATTGGGGACCGTTGCTGTGAATGCGAGGAAAGAGTATGAATATGCCAACCGCCGTTGAAGAGAAGACAGCACGTATCACACCGCTGACCAAACGCAAGGCCTGGAAGGCCCTCGAAGCCCATTATAAAAAAGTCCGCCAATCCCATCTGCGCGAGCTTTTTGCCGATGACCCAGAACGCGGGGAACGCCTGACGGCCGAAGCGGTGGGTCTTTACCTGGATTACTCGAAGAATCGCATTACCGATGAAACCGTAACCTTGCTCATTCAGCTTGCCGAACAGTCCGGTCTCCGGGAGCGGATGGATGCGATGTTTCACGGGGAAAGAATCAACATTACGGAAGACCGCGCCGTCTTGCACGTGGCCCTGCGCGCGCCCAGAGGGACCTCCATCCTCGTCGATGGCCAGAACGTGGTGCCGCAGGTGCACGCCGTACTGGATCAGATGACGGATTTCTCCAACCGCATCCGCCGTGGCGAATGGAAGGGCCATACCGGTAAGCCGATTCGCAACATCATCAACATTGGTATTGGAGGCTCCGACCTTGGGCCGGTGATGGCCTTCGAGGCCCTGAGGCATTACAGCGACCGCGGCCGAGTCTTCCGGTTCATCTCCAACGTCGACGGCACCGACTTCGCCGAAGCAGTGCATGACCTGGATCCCGCGGAGACGCTCTTCATCGTCTCTTCGAAAACCTTCACGACGCTCGAAACGATGACGAATGCCCGCACGGCCCGCGCATGGTTGCTCGCTGGTCTCGGGGACGATGAAAAGGCGGTCGCCCAACATTTTGTCGCGATCTCGACGAACGCGGTGGAAGTGGCGCAATTCGGCATTGATACGGCCAATATGTTCGGGTTCTGGGACTGGGTCGGCGGGCGATACTCTATGGCTTCGGCCATAGGCCTTTCGACGATGCTGGCCATCGGCCCAGACAACTTCCGCGCCATGCTGGACGGGCTGCACCAGATGGACGAGCACTTCCGCACCACGCCGTTCGAGCGGAACCTGCCGGTGCTCCTGGCCCTGCTGGGCATCTGGTACAATAACTTCTTCGGCGCCCAGACCGCGGCGGTTTTGCCGTATGAACAGTACCTGAAGCGCTTCCCCGCCTACCTGCAGCAGTTGATCATGGAAAGCAACGGCAAACATGTCACGCTCGAGGGGACCGAAGTCGCGTACCAGACCAGTCCTGTCTATTGGGGCGAGCCGGGAACCAACGGTCAGCATTCTTTCTACCAGTTGATTCACCAGGGAACGAAGCTCATCCCTTGTGACTTTATCGCCTTCATCGAGCCCCTCCACCCGCTGGGCCGGCATCACGATGTGCTTCTGGCGAATGCGTTGGCTCAGGCGGAAGCCCTCGCCTTCGGCCAGACGCGGGACGAGGTGGAGGCCGAAGGCATACCCGCCTGGCTCGCCCCGCATCGATCCTTCGACGGCAATCGGCCCTCCAACATGATTCTGGCCCAGCGCTTGACGCCGGAAACGCTCGGCAAACTCGTGGCGCTGTACGAGCACTCCGTCTTCACCCAGGGCGTTATCTGGAATCTGGACTCCTTTGACCAGTGGGGCGTGGAACTGGGCAAGGTGCTCGCCCAGCGCATCATTCCGGAACTCGATACCCAGAAATCTCCCGGTCTCCAGCACGATAGTTCGACGAATAACTTGATCCACCGATACCGGAGGCTCAAGACAGAAGGTGGAGCCACCCTGTAATGGGACGATTCCCTCTAACGAGGCTCACACCCTCTCGGCTACCCTCCGCATGCTGGAGGGACGGGTCATGATCCACGTGATGGTCAATGCCTACTGGGAAGCCCTCGATTTCGAGGCCCCGCCGGTTGCAGCGGGGCGCGCGCCCTGGCGGTGTTACATCGATACCTTCCTGGATTCGCCCGCTGACATCTGCGATTGGGCCGACGTCCCGGTCGTAAAGGACTCGATCTATCGGGTCCAGCCGCGTTCCGTAGTGCTTCTCGTCGCCAAAGACGAGGAGCAGGAAGAGGTAAGCCATCGCCACGCTTGCCCGCCATGAACCGAGGGAGGGAGGTTCAGGGGGCGGGAGGCGGACGTTTCGGGCCGGACGCCGGTTGGGCCGTCCTCAGACCGAGCCACTCGTAGGCCTTGGCTATATCGCGAAAGATGTGGGTCTTCTCGGGATCTGCAAACACCTCCAGAAGGTGGCCGTGGTTGCGGGAAACGGTCTCATAGAATTCGTAGTCGCGGAAATCCCTCGAAACCAGCAGCGCCCTCTTGCAGAGATGATTCACGCCGGCCTCTTCGCAGGCCTCTTCGATCCAGGCGGGAAGCTCGTATAGATCGACCGTCGACAGCTTGATTGAGGCTTTGCGCATATCATTCAGCAAACGCGGGCAGTGGCGCCCACGCAACTGCTTGATGATCTCCTTGGCATACCGCTGCGCCAGCGCCAGATCCACATCGCCCTCGATGCTGGCATGTACGCAGTCCTCATCCGGGTTATAGATGACCTTGTAGGCCATGGCCAAGCCTATTGTGCTCTCTTCCAGGTCTCGTCGGGATTGTACCGCGGCATCGCCTCCGCTGTTTTGACGGTCTTGGGGCCCAGATCTTTTTCATACACAATGCCGTTCTGGTTCACCACGAACGTCATGATCCCGGAAACGCCATACTCGGCCGGCCAGGCCACCAGGGCAAAGCCGGCCACCATGTGACCGTTGATTACGTAGTTGTACGCTCCGCCCGGCGCATTCGATCCCTGCGCTTTGAGAATCCGGTAATAGTATCCATGGAAGGGGATCGGCTTGTCGCCCCTCTTGTACCCCTCCGCCGCGGCGCGCGCCATAAATGGGCCCGCCGGGCTCGGGACTTCTCCTTCCGCCGGTTCCCAATAGAGGCCGTTGCGCCTGTTCGGATCACTGATCACCTTCTGCGCGTACTGGATGATCCCGTCCTGCTCCCGGTCCGCACTGGCATACTCCCTCTGGGCTTCGACATAGCCTTCGCAAACCTGGATGGTGTCGAGTTCGTTGCGGCCGATTCTCCGGCTCAGGATTTCGTCCTTGCCCGCTTCGGTGTCGAAGAACCAACCCTGGTCTCCCTTCACGAGAGGGATCGGGCAGGGCCAGTTATCGTGGCCCAGGATCACTTCGACCTGATCGTTCTCTCTGGGGGCGAAATCGACCTTATCGTCATAGGTGGCGAGAAACCGGTCCCGATCCGCCTTGTCCGCCACCGGGTCGCCGGAAGAGAGGATGTCTTCACCCTCGGGACCCAGGATCGCCAGCAGGCTCTGCTTGTCCTCGGCCCGCAATGCGCCCACCAGGGCCTGCATGGCCGCCGGTGGCGACACGAACGCCTTCTGCTGCGTTTCCCGGGCGAACCCCGTCCAAGTCAGTGCGATGATGAGGGCCAGGATGGCCGGAATCACCCCTAGCGCAGGGCGGGCCGTACAGGTTCTTCTCCGACTATAAAGCAACCGAAGCATGGTTCTTTTCCTCCGTTCTTTTCCCTTTTCTTGGTCCCGTTTCTTGTTTGCGGAATTACGCGGATTGTCTTTTCCGCTCTTGCCCGATCGCGAACCTAACTGCGGCCTCCGCGCGCCCCGCCTCCCACCCGGCCTCCGCCACCTGCGCGTGCCCCTGAGCCGCTGAACGAAGGACTGCTGCGGCTGGCCTGACCCCGTACGCTGGCCGCACGGGCACTGCCGCCCGAGGAGGCGCCACTGAGGGCGCTGGTGCGGGGACTGCTCGTCGCCGGTCGCGCGGCGGCCCCAGCGCCGGCGGTTCGGGTCCCGGCCCCAGCGCCGGCCGCTCGGGCGCCTGCCGCGCCTTCGTACCCCCGGGCGGCACTGTTGACGGTTCTGGTTCCGGCCGGACTCTGGCCAAATCTCTGGGCCGTCGCTTGGTTCGTGTATTGGGCGCCCTTTCGGTGTTGCGGATTGTGTTGCCAGGATTGGGTGGTGCGGTTCTGGCTCACTTGATAGCGGTTGGCGTTGGTGTAATTGTTCCTCGTGAAGTTGTTGTAACGATTGACGTTGACATCGACGTCTCCGCCGTGCCAATTGGAGTGCCAGCCGCCCCAGCCGCCCCACGCCGCTCCCACGGCCACCCCGGCGGCAAAGGAGAGGACGCCGGTCGCCACATAGCCGGGCGGATATACCGGGTAAGGCGGATAGGCCGGATAGGGCCAGGTCCCGTAGACCACCGTCGGGTTGTAAGTGGGGACATAAACGACCTGCGGGTTCGCGGGCTGGATGACGATCGTTTGCGTCTGCTCTTCCACGACCACCTTCTGCTCCTTGGTGGTCTTCAGGTTACCCGTCTCATTGGCCTTGCGTCGCAAACGCTGGATCGAATCCATGACGTCGCGCTGCTGCGAGAGAAAGGCGTCGCCGAGCTTGGTGGTCCAGTCGAGTTTCTCGTCCATCATCTTCAGGACGTCCGGAAATTCGAGCATCGCCTTCACGCTCGGATCCCAGTCCGTATCCTTGGCCGCGGCCATCAGTTTTTCGTCCTTGAGTTTGGCGTTCTCTTTAGCGAAGCGCGCCGCCTGGACGACCTCGACCGGGTAGGTCGACGCCGACAGGATCTGGGCGATCAAGTCATCGGGATACAACGCGATGGAGGCCAGGAGCTGATCGAGCTCCTCCGGCCGCAGCGGAGGTTTCTCGCCCTTTTGGACATCTTTTTGGACTTCCTTTTGGCTTTCCGTCTGGGCTTCCTTTGGGCTTTGCTGTGGGGCTCCCTGCGGGGTGTCCTGTTTGGGCAGGGCCGGCGGAACCCCAACGCTCAGGAATAGGGAAAGAACCACCAGGGCCTTTGAAATTGTCATTGCCTTCATGAGATCCCTCTTTGAAAGGAGTTCATTGATGCCCTCTTCTACGCCGTGTCCTGTCGGCACCGTCGATACCTCGATAGAAGGATTCCCTCAAGGATTGATTCTCACCTCTTCCTCGTGGCCAGGGGAATAAGGGCGGTGCCCCTTTTCATGCTCGAAAAAACTCTGCTCGGACGGGGCCGGATCGTTCAGAATTATCGGCTGGCTCGTGCCTGTTCCTGCGTCCAACCTATCGTAGCCATCATCCGCTCGACGGCCATCGCGGTCAGAATATGGAATCCCCAGGGGGGAAGGTCCACGTACAATCCCGGGTAGTACATCTCGTCCCCGCCGCGTTCATATACTTGTGCGGTAAAGAGGTCGGTCACCTGCCATCTGCTGCCGGGCAGTTCCTCCCAGGGCAGCCGTACCATCCCCTGGGCGGCCGAGTTCGAGAGGTTCACGACGATCAGACGGTGCTCCTGGGCGCCGTGCCAGCACCAGGCAACGAGGTTCCGGAAACTGGCATTGTCCGGCCAACCCGTTCGCCCACAGAGCTGCCAGTTCCCCTCCCGGAGCCCCTCCAGGAAATCGGCGTTGAGAAGCGTTTGGTAGAAAGCCTGGAGGTCCGCGTCGACCGGCTCCTCCGGACGGCGGCCGAGGAAGACCGGAAGCCGGATCTTCCTTCCCTCGAACTGCCCTTCGTGGAAGAGTCTCGCGCCCGGAATGGTGGTGATGGTTACGGCCGCGGCACGCTCCTGGGCGGGAGAAAAAACCGAGAGGGCACGAGGCTCATCGTGATTTTCGATGAAGCGCACCAGCTTCTCCTGGTAGGCGAGGTCGGCGCACAGATGGAGCCACACGCTCTGGGCGCCATCGTGTTCCAGCCGGTCGTACAGGCGCTTGTCGTAACAGTAGTCGAACCCCTGCTGCTGGAGATCCCACTCGCGGTCCCAGTAGGCCTCGGCCACGAAAAGGAAATCCGGATGCGTTCCCTGGATGGCTGCCATCACGTCCTGCCAGTATTCCGTGGCCGGCCGCGGCCCCGCACGCTGGCCCCAGGTGCGTTCAAAGATGGAGTTGATGAAAAGCATGGCCATGTCGCAGCGCACCCCATCGCTCTGATCGGCAATCTCCGCCAGCGTCCCGATGACCGCCTGCCGGAGCCCCGGCTGAAACGCGTTCAGTTGCAGCACGTCCGGCCAGGCAGGAAAATAGGGGTCTCGGCCGCAGGCCAAAACCCTTCCCCCCGCGTCCCCAAAAGAGGCGGGCTCCCGGCGTAAATCCTCCTGGGTCCCCTGGATGAAGTACTCCGGATGAGAGAGGACCCACGGATGGTCCGGCGCCACGTGGTTCGGAACGAAATCGAGGATCAGCCTGAGCCCCCGCCGGGCGAGTTCGCGCCGGGCCGCCGCGAGGCCTTCCGGACCTCCCAGGTGCTCGTCCACCACGTATCGTCGGATGCAATAAGGAGACCCCACGTTGTCTTCGGCCCGGAAATCGGGAAGAGCCCGCCGGAAGTCTGCCAGAAGACTCGGGTTGCGATCCGCAATGGCAATGCCCGCCGGGCTTCGTTCCCAGACGCCCATGAGCCAGAGGGCATCAAAGCCGAAGGAGGATAGGAAGCCCCATTCCTCTGCCGGCACGGTCGCGAGCGTGATGGACCTGTGGTATTTCCGGCTCAGCTCGTTCAGCCAGACCCACGTGTTGATTTCGTAAATCACGGGATATCTTGGCCACGGTCTCATTTTTCCTCCTTGTCGCTTTGCGATATTCAGGGGCAAGCCGTTCGTCCCCCCCCGCCTGCCGGAGGGCTCAGGGGGCCATGGTGAACACGCCGATCCTGCTGAGGTTCGCCAGGATGATGTTGAGTCCGAGAGCCACCTGAACGACGCCGAGCACCACCCCCAGGATGTACAGTGGCAGCGCCAGCCATTTCAGGATGGCCCGCGCGTACAACATGGCGATCAGATCCAGGATCAGGATCACCAGCAGCAACAGGCCGATCGTCAGTTTCCCCGCCAGATCCGGACTGAGCGTCACAAAAATGATCACGGCGGCAATGCCCGCGGGCGTGACAATGGTCGGGAAGGTCAACGGGCTGACCGCCAGACTCAGAGACAGCGGCATCTCCTCTGCGTCGGCGCCCGTCGGTCCACGGGACTGCCGCATCACCGTATCCAGCGCCGTCAGGAAGAGGATCAGTCCGCCGGTAATGGCCAGCACCGGCACCGAGATCCGGAAGTTGTCCAGAGACTTCTCGCCGAGGATGGCCGCGGCCGCCAGGGCGCCGGCGGCCAGCAGGATGCCTCGGAGCGCGAGTTGCCGGCACCAGCGCGGTTCGGCGCCGCGCGTGAGCTTCACGAAGGGCCCGACGATCTTGATCGGCCCGAGCAGAAGAAAAAAGAATGCCAGCATCTCGCCGGCCGAGACCGTTGTCAGGGGAACTGTCGGCATCGTTCTCTCCCGAATGGCATTGTGTTGCCGATTCCTCTTCTTGCCCCCTCTTCCGTTTCTGTCAACTGCCGAGGATGTTAATCGCGCGGGCCGCGACGGTGACGAGCGTCAGGAGCGAGACCGCGCTCTCCAGCATCATCAGCATCTTCGCCCGGGACGTCAGCGGCAGGGCATCGGTAGGGCTAAAGGCCATGGCCGTCGAGAAAGCGAGGAACAGGTAGTCGACGTACGTCGGCCGCCAGTCGGGCGGCGCCTCCTCGGGTACCCCCGTCTGCGGGAAGAGCCAGTCCGGCTTCGTGCCCGCGTCGTTTGCCCGGGCTTCGGGGCCGCCCCGATCGATCCGCCAATACACCAACGAGAACGCCAGTACGTTGGTGATCCACGCCCCGATGCTGGACGTGAGCAGTTGCCGGCCGCTGAAGACCTCGGGCCGGTTCAGCATCTCGACTACCAAATACAGCACGGTCGTGAGGGTCACGGCCTCCCCCAGCACGGAGAAGACCAAGGTCGTCGTCCGCTCGACACGCAGCCACCGCGGGTGACCGCCACTCAGCCAGACGAGGGCCATTGGCAGGAGCAGCGCGATCCCGACGGCGTAGGGAAACCAGGACGGGAACAGCCTGATACGAGCGGGCAAGAACGTGAGCACGCAGAGCACCCCGAGGGTCGCGAGTACGAGGGGCCAGCGAGGCTCGATCCGGATTGGTTGGGCCAGATCTTTCACCACGATTCTCCTTATCCACGTATCTATTCTATCGCCGACGGCCCGGCGGCCAGTGGGATTCCCCTGATTCTGATCTGGTTTCCGGCTGAACCCTGAATCCTCCCAGACTCCCGAAGCATTTAGGGCAGTGTGTCAGGCGCGGGCGAGGCTAAGCAAAAGCGGCGGGCGGAATCAAGATTCCGCCGATAGGAGACCAGCCGTTGGCGCGGTAGATTCTCGGCATACGTGGGCTTCGTGGGCGGCCGGCAGACAGGCATCTCGGCGCACCCGGCGGGCAGATCCATGGGAGCCGGTGATGGACCTGCCATGGCAACCGGCCGTCGGGCACGCGGACAAGGAGCGAGGTCGTGCGGGAAGGCAACATTACGTTTCGGACCTTGGAGGCCATCTTGTTGCGGGCGGGTTTGGCCCTGGGTCTGGTCGTGTTGGCGGCCGGCTGCCAACGGCAGTACTGGTACCAGGAAGGCAAGACGTTCGACGAATGCAAAGCCGACCATGAGGACTGCCAGGCCGAATTGCTCAAGCGGACGGACCGACGCTACGCGAGCAGTTACAGACACCGGTTCCTAGCGAACTGCATGCAGGAGAGAGGCTACGAGCTCATTGCCGAGAAGGACTTGCCGCTCGACGTCAAGCGGGAGGATCCGGAGGTACCGTCGGAGGCGCCCTGGGTCCATGCCTACGGGGTGGCAGGGGCCCTCAATCCCTGGCCTCTCTCCCTTCCACCGGATGGTGCCCCCGCAGAGTCGGCGGCGCTGATGCACGGCTCACCGCGTCCTTTGGCCAGCCCGCGCTCACCGCCCCGCCAAGGATCGACTTCGTCCAGCCGCTGACTCCCGCCGATCAAGGTGGGGCCCGTGGCGGTTGGGCCCGGGAGGACACATGAGCAAGCCGACATCTCTTAACCGTCGGGCGGCCGTCGTGGCCAAGCCCGGCGGGCCGCGCTGACCCTTCTGTTCCCGCGGTGATCGAAAGGCAGAGAAGGCCGGAAAAGGAGACAAAGATGGAAACGAAGATGCTCTTGTATTGGGGCTTGGTGGGGGCGTGTCTGGCGGCGTGCGGATGTGGACCCGAGAAGCCGAAAACGGTGGGATTTCTGAGCGATTATTCCCACCTCCGGCCGGAGACCACGTCCAGGTCCAGGTACTGTCCTCTCGATAACCGCCTCGCCCGGTACGCACAGTTCATCGTGGATCCCGTGCCGGTGTATCTCGACGACAAGACCTTGACGAAACTGGGCCGGGACACGAACCTGGAGGAACTTGCCCAATACCTGCATGACACGATGGTGAAAACACTGCAGCCGCGCTATCCCGTGGCGGGAGTGACACCGGGCCCGGGGACGGGGAGAATCCGCATGGCGCTGACCCACCTCAAGAAGGGCGGGCCCTTCGGCGTCGGTGACGCGGCCATCGAGGCCGAACTCCTCGATTCCCAGACCGGCGAACAGGTTGTGGCCCTTCGCGAGATCCAGAAGGGAAAGGGCGGCAGCTTGTCCGAATGGGACGATGCCAAGCGTATCATGGACGACTGGGCCCGCCGGTTCTACGCTGCCTTGGAAGAGCACCATGCACGTGGACCTCGACAACCCGTATTCCGCCCGCCGCTTCAGGGACAGGGAGGATGAGGATACGGCTTTCTCTCCACATAAGTTAAGTGAATCCCTCGGTGTCCTGACACCGTCCGGGCCACATAATGGGTGATTGTGGCACGCCACGCGCCAGGCAAGGAACGAGATGTGCAGGAGGACGTATGCAAAACGCCGAGCAGGAACGACTGATGGAAGCGCAGACCGCAGGGGTAGCGTGGATGAAGTGGGGCCCCTATCTCAGCGAAAGGCAATGGGGAACCGTCCGCGAGGACTACAGCGACTCGGGCGACGCCTGGAACTACTTCCCGCACGACCAGGCGCGGTCGCGCGCGTACCACTGGGGCGAGGACGGGTTGGGGGGCATCTCGGACGATCACCAGGTGTTGTGCTTTGCCCTGGCGCTCTGGAATGGGAAGGACCCGATCCTCAAGGAGCGCATGTTCGGTCTGACCAACAGTGAGGGCAACCACGGGGAGGACGTAAAAGAATACTATTTCTATCTCGACAGCACGCCCACCCATTCGTACATGAAGTACCTCTACAAGTATCCGCAGGGGGCCTTTCCCTACGACGACCTGGTGAAGACCAACCGTGCCCGGTCCCGCAAGGAGATGGAGTATGAGCTTCTCGACACGGGCATCTTCAACGACGACCGGTACTTCGATGTCTTCGTGGAGTATGCCAAGGCGGCGCCGGAGGACATCCTGATCCGGATCACCGTCTGCAATCGGGGTCCCGACGCGGCGGCCCTCCAGGTGCTGCCGACGCTGTGGTTTCGCAACACCTGGTCCTGGGAAGGCGGCGGCCCGAAACCCGTGCTCCGGTCTCTCGACTTGGCGAACCAGCGGGTCATTCACGCCCACCATACCGCTCCCTTGTTTCAGGGGACCGCGCCGGATTGCACCCTGGCCTGTGAGGATGAGCCGGTGCTGCTGTTCACCGAGAACGAGACAAACAACGAGCGGATCTTCGGCACCCCCAACCAAAGCCCTTACGTGAAGGACGGTTTCGACAACTATGTGGTGCACGGCCGGCATGAGGCGGTGAATCCGCAGCAGACCGGGACCAAGGCGGCAGCCCTGTATTCCCTGAATGTCGGAGCCGGGGCGACGGCCGTGCTCAGGCTGCGCCTTTCCCCTGCCTCGGCCCAGATGACGGGAAAGGCCTTCGGGAAGTCCTTCGAGGAGATCTTCGCGGCCCGGCGGCGGGAAGCGGACCAGTTCTACCAGGCGGTGACCCCACCCTCCGTCACGGAAGATGAGGCCCGGGTGATGCGCCAGGCCCTGGCCGGCATGCTCTGGAGCAAGCAGTACTATTACTTCGATGCAGATCGGTGGCTCGATGAACACGGCGCCCACCCGCTCCACGGTCAGACGCGCCAGTTTCGCAATCGGGAGTGGTTCCACATGGTCAATGACCATATCATCTCCATGCCGGACAAGTGGGAGTATCCCTGGTATGCCGCCTGGGACCTGGCGTTCCACACCATCGCTCTTTCCGCGGTGGATCCCGCTTTCGCCAAGCAGCAGCTCAATCTCATGCTGCGCGAGGTCTACCTGCACCCGAGCGGCCAGATCCCGGCGTATGAATGGAACTTCAGCGACGTGAATCCGCCCGTCCACGCCTGGGCGACCCTGTTTCTATACCGGACCGAGCAGGCTCTTCATGGCGAAGGAGACCTCGACTTCCTCAAACGCTCCTTTGCCAAGCTCCTGCTGAATTTCACCTGGTGGGTGAACCGCAAGGACCGGTTCGGCAAGAATGTCTTCGAAGGGGGATTCCTGGGGCTGGATAACATCGGCGTCTTCGACCGCAGCGCGCCCCTGCCCACGGGCGGGTACCTGGAGCAGGCCGACGGCACCGCCTGGATGGCCCTTTTCTGCCAGAACATGATGGAGCTGAGTGTCGAACTGGCCGGATACGACGACACCTACGAAGACCTCTGCTACAAGTTTGTGGAACACTTTCTGTGGATCGCCTCGGCCATGAACCGCACGGGGAAGGACGGCATGTGGGATGAAGAAGATGGCTTCTATTACGACATCCTGCGGCTTCCGGACGGGTCGTCGCAGCGCCTCAAAGTCCGCTCCATGGTCGGACTGCTGCCCCTGTGCGCCACGACCGCCTTCGAAGACTGGCAGAGACAGCAGGTGCCGCACGTGCTGGAGAGAGCACACACACGCCTCCAGCACATGCCGGAGCTCTTGGCAAGCATCCATGCCACCGGGCCCGATCATCTCGGGGTCGCGAACCGTGGGGTTCTGGCTCTGGTGAACCAGCAGAGGCTGCGCCGGATCCTCGCCCGGATGTTGGACGAAAACGAATTTCTCAGCCCCTATGGCATCCGGGCCCTCTCCCGCTATCATCTGGAGCATCCGTATGTCTTCACGGTCCACGGCGAGGAATACCAGGTGCAATACCTCCCCGCCGAATCGGATACCGGGATGTTCGGCGGCAACTCCAATTGGCGCGGGCCCGTCTGGATGCCCGTCAATGTTCTGATCATAAGGGCCCTGATGAGCTACTACCTGTATTACGGCGACAATTTCCGGATCGAGTGCCCCACCGGCTCGGGAAGGATGATGAATCTTTTCGAAGTCAGCAAAGATATCGCTCAGCGCCTGACCCGCATCTTCCTGCGGGACCCCTCCGGCCGGCGACCCGTCTATGGCGGGACCGAGAAATTCCAGACCGACCTGCACTGGATGGACCTGATCCTGTTTTACGAATACTTCCACGGGGACAACGGGGCCGGGCTGGGCGCCAATCACCAGACGGGTTGGACGGGTCTCGTGGCGGGGTTGATCCGGCTCTTCGGCCGCCTGGACCCGGTGAAATCCCTGGAGGCCGGCCGGCGCGGCTCCTGGACGCGATCTCAAGAAGCCCTCCGGACCGAGGCGGAAACTCGCTATGAACCCGTGGGCGCGGGATCGACTGTTCGATGAGATACCCAGGAGGCCGCGCAATCCGGACCCAGGTGTGCCTGTCAAACGCCAGCGGGACCACCACGGGAACCCGCCTATCCCCTTGGAACCAAGGCATTTACATTCGTGAGTTGTGGGCTCGCATCTTGTCCCCTCAGAGGCTATAGTATGCCCTTCGATTTTCCATTGTGCCGAACTCGCTCGAAACCACTTGCCCCTTGTTACCCCTGTCTAACACGTGCCATCCCTTGAACGGGCTTTGGTGCCGAGTTTAGGCGCTACGAGACGGTCCGATGGCTGCTTGACAGGCACAGGGTGGTTGACTAAGGAATTCCCCTAATTCCCTCTCAGGATAGACCTTCGTAGTATGATTAGCGTGACGTTTCCTATTCATTTGCATGCTCTCTTGGATCTGCGTACGGTCGCACCACCATGAAATACGAGCATGTTCTGGCGTTGAATCCGCATTGGGGACACTCGACCAACATCCGGGGGGTGTTCCCGCCAACCGGTCTGGAGTACATCGCCGCGAGCATGAAGGGCCTGGTAGGCAAGGTAACGGTCTTGGACCCGCGTTATGAGAAGCGCTACCAGAATCCCAAGATGCTCGGCGAATTCATCCGTAAAGGAATCGATCTGCTGTGCATCAGCGTCGTGTGGCAGTCGCGCTTCGAGGGGGTCTGCGACTTTATCTCCCAACTGCCGGACGAAGTCACCACCATCGTCGGCGGCTACCAGGCGACCCTGGAGGTCGAGTACCTCTTCGACCGTTGCCCGAATATCGATGCGGTCGTGCGGGGCGAGGGCGAGGAAATCATCCAGCAGGTCGTGAGCGGGGTCCCGTTCGAAGAAATTCGCGGGCTCTCGTATCGGCGGGACGGTCGGATCGTGCACAACGAAAATCAGGTGCTGCCGGACTTGACACGTATTGCCTATCCGGATCGATCACTCCGCAGGCACGAGTACTACTGGGGCTGCGGCCGGATCCGGCTCAGTCATCACACGTTCGATACGATCCTGACAGCGCGCGGATGCCCGTTCCAGTGCAAGTTCTGCACGTTCAATCTCAACCCACTGGGCCAAAAGAGGGAGTACACGGAGCGCCCGCTCGAAGCGGTGATCGCCGAGCTCAAGACGATCACGGCCAATAGCGTGCTCTTCAGCGACGACAATTTCGCCACGAATCCCGCCAGGGCCGAGCGACTGTGCGACCTGATCATCGCGAACGGAATTCGCAAGACGTTCGCGGTCCAGGCCCGGATCGATATTGCCAAGCACCGCCGGCTTCTCGACACGGCCTGGCAGGCGGGGTTCCGGCTCTTGCTGATCGGGGTCGAGTCGCCGCACGATCGAATTCTGGGCCAACTGCAAAAGGGCATCACCCAGCAGCAGATCCGGGAGGCATTCGCCGTCCTGACGCAATACGATTTCCACCTGCACGGGTACTTCATCTACGCCAACATCGGCGAGACGGAAGAAGAAATGCTCTACATCCCGAAATTCGCCAAAGAAATCGGGGTCGATACTATCAATTATCAGAAACTCCGCATCGAAAAGTACTCGCCGTTGACGGAAGTGGTTGAGAATACCCCCGGCTACTACTACGAGCGGATCGGCGGCCCCGTCTTCTCCGCCACGTACGGACCCAAGGAGCTCCGGCGGATCAGCCGTCGCATTCAGTCGGAGTTCTACGACGTGCCGCAACTCCTGCGAATCGCCGGGAAAGCCCGGCGGATCGGGCTGGTCACGGACCGGGACATCGCAGGCATCGCGTTCAAGCTGCCGCTGGTGGCGTACAGCCTGGTCAGGAGACATACCCAGAAGAAGAGAGGGAGGTGCCAGACCGCCAGGGCACACCAACCCACACGGGAGGAACGGCCCCAAGTCACTGTCTGACCGTACCATGGCGAGGATTTGTCATCCTACCTGCGACTATTGGATATCCGGCGCCGAAGAATCCGGCGACCGGTCGTGCTATCGTCCGCAACGCAGAGAAGGCTCCCGACGGATTCATTCCGCTTTCTCCCCCTGGGCGGCCAGGCTGCGCTGGGCGCGAAACAGGCGATCCTCTGCGCGCTGCGTGTCGCCTGCGTCTCGATAGGCCGCGCCGGCACGCCGCAGCGTGAGCGCCATGTCGCGATAGCGTTTCGCCTTTTGGAACAAGCCCGCGGCACGATCAAACGCTGCGGCGGCCTCGGCCGGATTCACCTCCAGCAGGAAGATAGTTCCAGCGAGTCGCTCCCTGGCGGCCAGCAGTGCGGCATTGGCGATGTGATGCTGGGACGCTTCAGCCAGCGCGGTCCTGGCGCGCGTCGGGTCGCCCTGGTCGCAGGCGATCATCCCCTTGAGCAACGCGGCCTGAAAGAGATCGTTTTCGTCGGAGGATGCCGCCAGCACCTGGTCGGCCAGCGACAGCGCCTGCTCCAACTTGCCTTGCCGCTGAGCGACCGTCGCCTCCAGCAACAGCACGTCGGCGGGATTGCTCCCGCTGCGTGTGAACGCGGCCTTCGCCTCGGCCAGCAAGGCATTCGCCTGATCCAGTTGTCCCAGGAGGATATGGCAGAGGGCAAGGTTGTAGGTGGCGTTGCCGATTTCCGTGGCGTCGTCCATGGCGTGCGCCCGGTTCAGTGCCTCCTGGTAAAGACCGATGGCCTTGGCGGTCGCACCGTCTTCGAATGCGGCCCGGGCGAGGTCGCCCGTCCGGGACAGTTCCTTGTCTTTCGGCGGTGCCGTGGGCCGCGTGGCGCAGCCGGCCAGCGTCAGAAGAGTCAGGGCGATGACGAACCATCTCATGGTACAACCTCGCTGGGTGGGATGCGCGTGCTCGGCTGGCGCTGCTCGATGTGGCGGCGGATCGGCCAGACTCTTTCGATTCCTTCGATCAGTCTCTTCAACTCCTGCAACGTCTGCTTCGTCTGCAGAACCAGCCCGGGAAGATCCTTGGCCTCGTTGGCCAGGGCTTCGCTCACCGCTGACAGATGGCCGCCGGCGACCTGCACGTCTTTAAGAATGCCCTGGAGTTGGTCCATGGAGACGTCGCCTTTGTCGAGAATGGTCTTGAGATCGTCGGCGATGGCGGGATCGGTCAGGAGCTTGCCGGCGGTGCCTTGGCCCTGCTCGACCCGCGTGATAAGACCGTCGAGGCGAGCGAAGATCTGGTTCCACCGTTGGCGGGTCTCTTCCAGATGGACGCCCAGAGCGGTCCAAGCCTCACCGCTGGCGTGCCATTTCGCGCCGACCGTGATCCACGTGTCCGCCGCCGCGCTGAGTTTCTCCAGAACCGGCAAAACCGCACGGCGGACTTCGTCAACCGCGGCCTCCGTCGTCACCGGCAATTCTTTGCAGACAATGGAGGCATTCTTCGAGGGTAGCGGTGGGCCCTCGCCCCGCGCGATGTCAAAGTACGCATCGCCCGCCGCGACGAACTTCTTTCTGACGGCCGCAAACGAACCCTCACGCAGAAATCCGAAGAAGTCGCTGCGGATGCGCGTCTCCGCTTCCATGCGGCCGGTGGGCGTAAGGCGGACATCGGAGACCGTGCCCACGAGCGTGCCCAGGAAATACACTTCCGAGCCTTGCCGGATGCGCGCGGCGCCCTCTTCGGGCAGAACGATCCGTAACGCGACGGTGCGTCGGAACCAGCGCTGGTTGTAGGCGGCCCATACGAGGACGGCGATCAGCACCAGCACGACGAGAATGACGAAGGTGCCGGTGATTTCGTTGACGTGTTCGAATTTGAAGCGCTGTTTCATCCGAGGTACGTCAAGAGGGACACTATCGTGGAGATCACAAACAGTCCGGCCACGGAGCGCTCCAGCGCACGCTGCGCAGCCTGCGGGACTTCGGTCAACGACACGCCGACGTCCAGCCCGCCGATGCAACACGAGGCGCTGGCATACAGGGCGGGCAGGATGCTCTTGCTGAGAACCGCGAGCACATCTTTGGGACGAATCGCGCTCGACACGCTGTTCGCCAGCAATAGCAAATCACGGCCGCCTTTCCCCGTGATCGCTCCGAACACATACCCGCTCACAAGAGCGACCAGAATGAAGATGATCGTCAGGCAAAACGTGGACACGGCGGCGCCCAACACGCGCGGCAGGACGAGAGAGAGCAGCGGCGAGATTCCCTGCGCCTCGAGCGCGTGAACGCGCCCGTCAATCTTCATGATTCCCAACTCCGTCACCATCACGGTGCCGCTGCGAACGATCACGACGAGGCTGATCAGCACCGGGCCCAGTTCGCGGATCACAACGCCCACCAGCAGCGGCCCGAGCAGTTGTGACTGTCCTGCTTGCCCGATCCAGAACACCAGGTGCATCACCACCGTGATTCCGACAAAGACCGCCACCCCGCAGACGAACCCGACCGACGCAATGCCGATCGCCACGATCTGCTGCACAAACGCTCGTCGCACCGTGCGCACCCAAGATCGCGGCCGAACACCGACGAAGAGCACGGTCCCCATCACCGCTGCCGCATGGCGCAGCTCATCCCACTCCGCCCAGACCATCTCCCCCAATCTACCCAGCGCACGCATGAATCCTTTCCGAAACCCACCCGCCATTTCGGTTAGCCCTGCGAAAGACAGCGTGGTTCCTAGTTCACAATCCCATGCGCTCCGTAAAGCCAAAGCAGGATAGTCACTTGTCTCCCAAACGTCCGTGGGGCTTCGACCTGCTGGTCGATTCCTGGGTTTTCCATGAGACATACGCTACGCCATCGTATGGCCGTTCTCCATAGGGTAAAACCTTACCCGGTACTGTTGGGTGGCTCCCCGTGCCATAGGGTCAGGGCCATACGCGTGCAGAACGGGCTGGCGGAGACAGACCCAGTCTGCCTGCGCCGACCGGAGTCGGGTGCGGCCGGACCTGAGTCAAAGCGCCGGGCGGATTCAGGATTCCGCTTACGCAAAACGACGCTCTTGTGCCAGAGATTCCCGGCATAATCGAGCCATCAGATCAGATTGGAGGTCGAGACCTCCGGGGCGTGCGATACCGCAGCGGTTGTTGCCGCGGGCGGGGGCACGCACCGAGCGTTGGCAAAAGGACGACAGAATTGACTCGGTTTGACATGGAAAGGAGCATTTTATGAAGATAGTGACTTCAGTACGATACTCGATCATCCCCCTGGGAATCCTTGTTTTGCTCGTGTTGTCCGCGGTGGTGCTGCCGCCGACCGCCTCGCAGGACCAACCGGGAACCGCCGGGGGAGGATCCAATCCCGGCGTCGATCCCAACGTGGTCAAAGCGTTGGACAAGATGGGCGCGTACCTGCGGACCCTCACCGCCTTCGAGGTCGAATCCACCAACAGCACGGACGAAGTGCTGGATACCGGCCAAAAGGTGCAGTTTGATGGGACGGCCCGCCTGCAAGCACGGCGGCCCAACAGACTGCACGCCGAGATCAAGACCGATCGCAAGGACCGGGAGTTCTTCTACGACGGCAAAACCTTCACCCTGTTCGGCCGGCGGGTGAACTACTATGCCACCGTGCCGGCGCCCGCGACCCTGCGTGAACTCTTCACCCTGCTCGCCGAGCGTTATGGGATCGAAGTGCCGCTGGTCGATCTGTTCCTCTGGGGCTCGGAGGACAATCGCGCCTCCGACCTGCGGAGCGCCATCGACCTCGGTCCCGCCACGGTCGGAGGCACCGCATGCGAACAGTACGCCCTGCGCCAGGAGGGCGTGGACTGGCAGGTCTGGATTCAGAAGGGCGAGACCCCGCTGCCGCGGAAGCTCGTCATTACGACCACCAGCGATCCCGCCCAGCCCCAGTATGTCAGCGTCCTGAAGTGGAACCTCACGCCCAAGCTGGACGATGCCATCTTCAGCTTTTCTCCACCGGAAGGGGCTATGAGGATCGTGCTCCAAACCGCCAACGGCCAAGTCGCCCAGCAAGCCCAGTGACAAGGGTACTGATATGAAACAGTCAACGCTCTACCGCAAGATCGTATGGTTCGTCGCTGTTTTCGCCATTCTCTATAACACCGTTCCCACCCCGGTCGCCCAAGCAGTGGTAACGCGGAGTACTGCCCGCACGAGTGTGAACCGCAACGTGAACGTCAATCAAAACGTGAACGTGAATCGCAGCGTGAACGTCGATGTGGATGATCATCACGATTACCACCCGGTCGCGGCCGCCGCCGCCGCGGCCGCTGCGGTGACCGTCACCAGTGCGGTGATTGGGGCCATCGTGCCCACCAAGCCGCCCAACGCGGTGCCCGTGGCCGTCAATGGCGTCACCTACCTGCAAGTTGGCTCGACCTGGTACCAGCCGCAATATGCCGGCACCCAGGTGTCTTACGTCGTGGTCAACCCGCCCAAATGAGAACCTGTCCGGCGGATGCTGGGAACGGCGTTGACCTGGGGGCGGAGCTTTGTCTCCGGCGACGAACCTGGAAGGAGAGACTCTGCCCCCTGGCATGACCGCCGAGGAGTCTGAAGAAGTGGCGAACGACTGGACCATCGTGGACATGAGGAAAGATGGTGGGAAATGCCATCTCAAAATTCTCTTCAAGAAGGCAGGGGATACGCCTCCTGCACGAGCCTCTGGCCGCTTGTGGTGAAAAGAGGGATTTGCCGGTTCGCCGTGGGGCTTCTGCTGCTAACGGGTTGTACCAGCGTCGGGCCGGGGACCATCGACCGGGACCGGTTTGATTACACGACCGCCATGGCGGAGTCCTGGAAAAGCCAGATGCTCCTGAACATCGTGAAGCTGCGCTATAGCGACACCCCGGTCTTTCTCGATGTGCCCTCGGTCATCAGCCAGTATGCCATTCAGGGCCGGATCAACCTGGGCGCGGGTTGGAATGCCGGCATCACCGGGGGCGACACCCAGACGCTGGGAGTCGAGGGCCTTTACGCGGAACGCCCCACGATCACCTATACGCCTTTGAGCGGGGACAAATTCACCCGAAGCCTCCTGACGCCGATTCCTCCCGCCTCGCTGCTGTTCCTCCTCCAATCCGGCTGGCCCGTCAAGCTACTTTTCGAGTTGTGCGTGAAATCCGTCAACGACATCGACAACAATTCCACGGCCCCGGGATTTGCCCGTCCTCCCGATCCCCGATTTCCGGAGTTGGTCGAATTGCTGGAAAGAGTCCAGCGGTCCGGGGCCATTGGTACACGGCTCGTAAAGAAGGACAAATGGGAGGCGGCGATGATGACGTTCCGGCGTAAGGTCGACCCGGACAGCGCCCGGGACCTCGCGGCGGCCCGCAAGCTGATGGGCGTCGATCCGAATGCGACCGAGACTACGGTCACCTATGGGTCCGCTCCGACGGCTAACAACGAGATCGCCATCCTGACCCGCTCGATCATGGAGATCATTATCGAGATGGCTTCCCAGATCGACGTGCCGGCCGAGCACGTTGCAGAGGGCCGGACTTATGCGACCTTGCCCGAAGTCGGGTCGGGCCCGGGCCAGATCACGCGCTTCAGCCGCGTGCACGCCGGCAAGGAGAAACCGGCGCAGGCCTTTGCGGCGATCCGCAATCGCGGCCACTGGTACTGGATTGACGATCGGGACCGTCTTTCAAAAACCCACTTCACCTTCCTGATGGTCCTCTTCAGTCTTACGGAGACGGGCACCCCGCCGCAGGCGCCCCTGATCACCGTGCCGGTCAATTGAGCTGGAGTCCGGCAGAAGAGAAGAAAGGAGAGCGATCCATGCCCAGGGGTCATCTGCTCGATTTGCTTCCCCCCTGGCTGATTTTTGTGGGAACAGCGGCACTGGTTCTGCTTTCCATCTATGGTGGGATCGTCCTGGCCCGTTTCCGGAGGAAGCGGTCCCTAAACGATCAGGAGACGTCGGTCAGTGCCATTGTGGGCGCGACCACCGCCTTGCTCGCGTTCCTTCTGGCCTTCACCTTCGGACTGACAGCCTCCCGGTTCGATGCCAAAAGGGTATTGCTGCTCGAGGAAATCAATGCCATTGAAACCACCTTTCTGCGGACCCGTCTGATTCCAGAACCCCATGGCGCGGCGGTCCGTGCGCTGCTGAAAGAGTATGTGGACCTTCGTGTGGAATTGGCTCGGCGTCCCGAGAACACGGAGCAGTTGATCCAGCGGTCAGAGCGACTACAGGGGCTTATGTGGCCGCACGCGGCCGCCCTGGCGGAAGCGGACCTCAGGCACGCCCCTATTGTTGCGCTTTTCGTGGACTCCCTCAACCAGATGTTTGACATGCAGACCAGACGCATCACCGTCGGCGCCTTCTACCGGATGCCACGTGCCATGTGGATCGCCCTCTTCGCCCTCACGATCCTCGCCATGCTGGAAGTGGGGTATCTCCTCGGCATGTCTGACCGCGTGAACTGGCTGCTGGTTCTTATGTTTTCCCTGGCCCTTTCGACCGTGATCCTGCTGATTGCCGATCTCGACCGCAGTGGGGCGGGGGGAACCAAGCTCATCAAAGTCGAGTTGCAGCCCATGACCACTCTGCAACAGAGAATCCAGGGGTAGATGAGATCGGGGTAGGCCAGATTCTGTTCCATGAGTGTCTTCACGGAGACAGAGGAAAGGTGATGATCGATCATCTATCGGTTTCATCCGCACACGGCCCACCTATCCAGCCATTGGCAGAGGCTACTGGTTCCTTTGGGGGTGATCGACGCCGGGCCTACCGGTCCGGCAGGACCAGGATTTTGACGAACTCCTTATCGAGTTGGCCGCCCCGGCCGAGAATGCCGAATCCGCCTTTGTAGTCCCAGTTGGCCCAGGCGATGCCGTGCTTTTCCAGGTTGGCCCGCATGTCGCGGTACCACTGCATGCGCACCTCGCGGGGCGTGGTGGGCAAAGCGCCCCATTCGCCGCAATAGAGCGGCAAATCGAGCTTCTTCGCCAGTTCCAGAGGCTTCGCCAACAGGCTTTCGAGCTTCTCGCGGTTGTAGACGCCGTTGTTGCCGTTGACGATCCGGGCGATCTCCGGGTCCAGCTTGGCGACTTCTTCCGGGGCCACGAGCTGGCCGGGATAGTTCACCGGCCCCTTGTACTTGCCCACGTCGGTCCACCCCGCCTTGTAGTGCGTGATCAGCATCGGCGTGTAGAAATGGAAGCTCAGGATGATGTCTCTGTCGCCCGGCGGGATGCGAAGCTGGTCGAAGGTGCTGATGGACTGCCACATGTTCGACCCGATGACAATTTTGCGGTGCGGCTCAGCCCGGCGGACTTGCCGCACCAGGACCTCAACCAGCTTATTCCACTGCTCGGCATCATCGGCCACCGGCTCGTTCATCAGTTCATACGCTACGAGCGAGACGGGGTACTTTTTCAACTCCGCCGAGAGGTCCCGCCACAGGGCGAAGAGCTTCTCCTGGGCCTTCGGATCGGTCCACAGGGGCTTCTCCTTGGCGTTGAAATGGTGTGACCGCAGGATGTGCAGATCGACAATGACCCGGAGGTTCTTCTTCTGGCACCAGCCGATGGCATTGTGGAGCAGTTGAAACGCTTCACTCTCTTTCTTCCCGGCCTCGTCCCAAAGCTGCTCTTCATCGACAGGCAGCCGGATATGATCGAAGCCAAGCGAGGCAATCAACTCAACATCCTTTTCCGTGAACCAGCGCGGTCTCTCCTCGCCACGCCGAGTGCTCTGCGAAAGCCAATGGCTGATATTTGTCCCCCGGTGAATCGTGAACATCCCGTCCTTTTCTGCTGCCCCGGCGACAAGAGCCGTGGACAGTACCGTAAGGATCGCCATATACCGCGACATATCGCACCTCTTTCCTTATCGACACGTTACTGTAGGAACGCAGAATGTCATTGCGAGCGAAGCGAAGCAATCTCCCACGCACAGGAGTTGAGATTGCCACGGCCTGCTGGGCAGGCCTCGCAATGACATGCTGACGGCCATCAGCCATGTAGGATGGGCTTCAGCCCATGCTGCCATTGCATGTTTGTCATAATCGCCCGCATGGGCTAAAGCCCATCCTACAAAAGTGGCCGGTCAAAGCTGCTTATTCAGCACGGTCTCCCAGTCCCCGTAGGCGGTCTGGTAGGCCTTCTTCAGTTGCTTGTTGGGCTCGACGGTCCGGACCGGTTCGAGGCCGGCGAAAGCGTCCTCAGGACCTTTGTAGAGGCCCGCGCCGAGGCCGGCGCCCCGGGCGGCGCCTTGCGAGCCGTCGGTTTTGTACAACTCGACCGTCGCGCCGGTGATCGTCGCGAAGGCTTCCGCAAACAGCGGGCTCAGAAACATGTTGGCATTGCCCGCTTTGACCGTTTTGAGTTTGGTGCCCATGTCGCGCATGATCTGCAGGCCGTAGTTGAGGGCGAAGACGATCCCCTCCTGGGCGGCCCGCAGAACGTGGGCCTTCTTGTGGATATTGAAGCTCCAGCCGTGAACAGAGGCACCGATATTGCGGTTCTCTAACGTCCGCTCAGCGCCGTTGCCGTACGGCAGGATGACCAGCCCCTCGGAGCCGACCGGAACCTGAGCCGCCAGATCGTTCATCTGCGGGTAGTCCAAACCGTCGCCGCCGAAGTTGTGCTTGAGCCAGCTATTGAGAATGCCCGTGCCGTTAAGGCACAGCAGCACGCCATGGCGCGGCTTCTTCTCGGTGTGGTTCACGTGGACGAAGATGTTGACGCGGGACTTCGGATCGTAGTTCTTCTTATCGGTGACTCCGTAGACGACGCCGGAGGTGCCGGCCGTCACGGCGATCTCGCCGGGCTGGAGCACACTCAGGGACAGGGCGTTATTCGGCTGGTCGCCGGCCCGATAGCTGACGGGCGTGCCGGCGCGCAGGCCCAACTCGCCGGCCCCCGCACTGGTCAACTCGCCCTGAATCGAGAACGTCGGGACTGTCTGGGCAATGAGATCGGGCGAGATGCCATAGTTGTCGAGGACGAAGTCCGCCAGCTTGCCTGTCTCGAAGTCCCACATGATCCCCTCGGAGAGACCTGAGGGCGTCGTCCGGATCTCGCCTGTCATCTTCATGGCGATGAAGTCGCCGGGCAGCATCATCTTGTCAATCTTGGAATAGACCTTCGGCTCATTCTCCCTGACCCACTTGAGCTTGGAGGCGGTGAAATTGCCGGGCAGATTGAGCAGCCGCTTGAGGCACTTCCTGGCCCCGATGTCCTTGGCCGCCTTCTGGCCAATCGGCACGGCCCGGCTGTCGCACCAGATGATCGCCGGCCGCAGCACCTGCTGGTTCTTGTCCACGACGACCAGGCCGTGCATCTGGTACGAGATGCCGATGGCCTTCACGTCGCCGGGATCGAATGGCGTCGTCGCCCTGATCTTATCTGTCGCGAGCTTGACGTGCTGCCACCACGTGTCGGGGTGCTGCTCGGCCCAGCCCGGCTGTTTGGCGATGATCTCCAATTCCCGCTCCGGCGAGGTCGCCGAGGCCAGGGCCTTGCCCGTCCCCGCGTCCATCAGTGTGGCCTTGATCGAGGAACTCCCAACGTCGTATCCGAGCAGTAGTGCCATCTATTCACCCCTTCACCTGAAATGACGTTCCTAACGCGAATCCGTCCGTAGGGTGGGTTCTTAACCCGCGCGCTTTCCCGATCGGCGCGTACGTCACGCGCGGGTTAAGAACCCACCCTACCTGGGAAGTATCCGCCCTCCAATGATCCCTGTCAAGGTTGCGGCTTTGGCGATACCGTCCACGTGATCGCTATTTCTGCTCCGCTTCGATCGCTTGCACCAGGCCGGCGTCGATGTATTGGCCGCCGGTGGTTTGGTGACAATGGAGGGCGATGAGGTTCTCGCCCGGCTTGAGGGCTGCGCGAGCGTCGGCATTGAGCGGCAGCGGCTCGTATTGCGTGGTGTAGCCCGTGGCCGAGGCGGCCTGCACGCCGTTGAGGTAGACCTCTACGTCCTCATCGTGATGGACGGACAATTGCAGATTGCTGACACTCTTGTCCTCCAGGGTGAAAGTCCGGCGGAGCCAGATGTCAGGCGTGTTCCACTCGGTACGGATCGTGCCGCCGGGTGTGCCCCTGGCGCCGAAGCCGCTTTCGCCCTGCTTCCAGGCGCCGGCGTTGAAGTCCGGTTGGAACCAGCGGCGGCCCGGCCGGGTCGTCGTATAGCTCCAGGAGGCGGCTTTCTCCCGGGCCGTGTGCAGGACCGTCACGAGCGCCGGAGCCTTGGGCATAGGGGCCCAGCCGGCGGCCTTGGTCTTGTCCCGGCCGGCGTACTTGTGCCAGACCGCCTTGTCATAGAGCATTTGCAGGAAGACGCCGCCGACCACGGGCCGGGCGGTGAAGCCCCGCTTGCGGGCATCGTGCGTGAAGTACCAGTCCGTCATCGGCGAGCGGTCGGGCGTCTCGTTGAGGAACAGGTACACCGGCTCGACCAGGGCCTCGAAGTCCGCCCGCTTCTGCGTCAGCGTCGCGGTCCAGAGGATCCAGTCGAGCTTCGTGTAGAGCGAGCGGTTGTCCAGCGGCAGGCCGTACTTGTTCTGGGTCTTCTTGTAGAAGTCCATCTCCTTTCGGGCGACCTCCGGCGGGAACAGGTTCAGGCCGAGGATGCGGTCCCAGACGAGGTTGTACTTCTGGCTCCACGTGCCGGACTTGTCGAAAGCGAGCCGGTAGTGATCTGTGGCGAGGGCATCTTGCCCTTGCGTGTCGCGGGCATCCTGCCCGCGATCCGAGGGCGAGACGCCCTCGGCACTCGCAAGGGCGGGACGCCCTCGCCACGAAGGGCCGTCAGCGGCTTCCTTCACCCAGCGGGCGGCGAACTCCTTCGCGAGCTTGTCGTACTCCTGGGCCTTGGCCTTATCGCCGCGCAGGTCACAGAGCTTGCCGAACGCCCCCAGGCCGCAGATCGCCTTGACGCTCAGATTGACGTTGTGAGCGAGGTGGCCCGCGAAGTCGTCGGTGCAAAGCTGGTTCTCGGGATCGAAGCCCTTGGCCTTGAGGTATTCGGCCCATTGCTCCAGCCGCGACCAGTACAGGCCCGCGAAATCGGCGTTGCCCTCCATCTGGGCGATCGCGGCCATGAGCAGCAGCAGGTTGCCGCTCTCCTCGACGGGCATCTGGTTCTCTTCGGTCCGCTCGCCGCCGCCGTAACGCTGGCCGTTGGCATGCGGGTACTGGCCCAGGTCGTGCGGGGCGAAGGGGAATTTCCAGCGCTCGGAGGCCGCGTAGTTCATGAACGGCACCAGGAACGACTTGGCCAGCGTCGGGCCGAAGAGCAGGAACTGCGGCGCCATCGGGTAGAATACGTCCGACGTGCCGATGCAACCGTTGGAGTGGTTCTCCTTGCAGAACTGCAGCGGCTGGCCCTTCTCGTCGGCGACGAACTTGCCCGCCGCGAAGCACTGGCGATACGCCAGGGCGCACAGCTTGGCGTACTTCTCCCCGCCGGCCTTGGTCAGGTCCGCCATCAACTCCTCGTCAAAGGCCGCGCAGCGCTTCTGCAGAGCGGCATAGTCGTTCGCGGCGGCCTTAAGCAGATCGGCGGCCTCCCAGCCGCTGCGGCGCCAGTACGGCCGCAGATTCTTCTGCATGTATTGGATCGAGTAAATATCGTCGTAGGCCAGCATTAGCCAGCGGGAGACCGGCTTGGAGCCGACGCTGCCGACATTGAGGACCATCGCCGCGGCAACGGCATCCGCCGCTGCGGGCTGCTCGGGACCGCCGGCGATCGTGGCGGTCAGACCATCCTTGGCGAATCCCACCTGCAAAGCCCCCCGGCCGCCGATCCGGGCCGAAGCCTCTTTCGGAGCGGCTGCATAGAGATATCCCCAGTCGATGCGAATATCGTCGCCGCGCTTGGCCAGAATGGGCTGGTCCTTGGAGCCCATCTTCGCCGCAACGAGGTCACCGACAGTCTCCGTGGCCCACACTACCTGCTGCTGATTGGGGATATTGACCGTGAGCTCGCCCGAAGCGTCGAAGTAGAGCGAGACATCATGCTTTTTGCCGTCGGTCGCGCGAGCATCGAACGTAAGATATGTCACCGGCCGGGAAAGGATGTCGATATCCTCCGGCAGCGCCGCGGTCATGAACGTCACTGTCAGACCCACGCCGGCGCCTTCAAAGGTGTAGATCGTGCGGGTGGGCAGGACCGTCAGACCTGTCTGCGTCAGGGCCGGCACGGCGCCGGGGCTGGGGCCCATGATCCGGTAGGGCTTGCCATCGATACGGACCATACTCGTCAGCCGATGGGGCTTGCCGGTCCAGTGGACGGTGTCGTCGTCGGTGAGCCTGTCCGCCGGGGACCAGATGCTGAAGTAGGGATCGCACGCCACCAGCGGCGTGGCAGGCGGAATGAGCTTGTCGCCTTCGGCTTTGCGCGGCTGCGGCGGCGTGTAGAGGGTCTTGTTCGCGGCCGCCACGGCCGCGACATCCATTTTGATCATCGCGCGGTCGTAGGTCATCAAGCCGTTGACTTCGACCTCCACGTCGGTCGTCTGCGTGTACACGGCGGCGGACAGGCCCTGGTCGCCCGTCATCGGGTGGAGCTTGCGGATCAGAGTCAGATAGGCGTCGGTCAATTCCTCGCGTGTGCCAAAGCTGCGATAGCCCCAGTTCTTCTCCGACTGCCAGGTATGACCGGGCAGGGGCAGGCCCAGGCCGCCGAACTCGCCAAGCACGAGGGCCCGGTTCTCCTCGGGACGCGGCACCGCCGGGCCGGGGTACTGGTGAATGTCCATCACGTCGCCCACCTTGCGGTCGGTCCAGCCGCTGGCGTTGTCCACGAGCCGTGAGGGGTCGAGCTTCCGGATCATGTCCACCACGCGCGGCGTGTCGAACTGGCCCCAGCCCTCGTTGAACGGCACCCACATCACAATGGAGGGATGGTTGCGGAACGCGTTGATAATATTGGTCAGCTCGGTGTCATACTGTTTCGCGGATTCCTCGGTCCGCTTGATGTCAGGGTCCTTGCCGCCGATGAAGCGGTCGCCGCTGGGCATATCCTGCCAGACCAGGAGGCCCAGCCTATCGCACCAGTAGTACCACCGGTCCGGCTCGACTTTGACGTGCTTGCGGGCCAGGTTCATGCCGAGTTGCTTCGTCACCTCGATGTCATACTTGAGGGCCTCGTCGGTCGGTGCGGTATAGAGCCCATCCGGCCACCAGCCCTGATCCAGCGGCCCAAGCTGGAACAGCGGCTTATTGTTCAGACACAACCGCAAGACGCCGTTCTCATCCTTGCCCAGCGCGATCTTCCGCATGGCGAAGTAGCCCGAGATGTGATCCGTCTCCGTATACGATGGCGTTGGTTGTCCTCGGCGGTCTTTCCCTTGCGAGGTCTCCTCGGCGAGTCTTATGTCTATGCCATAAAGGTGGGGACTATCTGGCGACCAGAGCTTCGTATCTGATAGCGACATATAGATCATGAAGTCTTCTTGTTCATCAGCAGTGCGCGGCGCAGTCGTCGCAATGAAGTCTCTCTCCGCCGCTGGAAAGGACTTCTGTCCTGGATTCTCCAAGACGTTGGGGATAATCAAGTACTTTTTGGGATCAACAACATCACCTCCGAGCTCGACTTTGAGGGATATCCCGATACCGACTTGCGGGACGATGTTCACGGCCTTGATGTATACGGCGGTCACCGGTTCCAGCCAAACGGTCTGCCAGATGCCGGTGACGGCGGTGTACCAGATGCCGCCGGGCTTGAGAACCTGTTTCCCACGGGGCTGGGTGCCGGTGTTGGTCGGGTCCCAGACGGATAGGACGATCTCTTGGTCGCCGCTTGCCTTCAGGGCCTCGGTGATGTCGAGCGTGAACGGGTCGTAGCCGCCCTTGTGGTTGCCCACTTCCTTGCCGTTGATCCAGACGGTCGCGTCCCAGTCGACCGCACCGAAGTGCAGCAGCATCCGCTTCTTGTCGGCCGACCAGTTCCACTTTTCCGGCGCGGTGAACGTGCGGCGGTACCAGAGCCGGTTCTCCGGGCCGACCGGCTTCATCACGCCGGAAAGGGCCGACTCGATGGGGAAGGGCACGAGAATCTGGCCGTCGAAGCTGTCCGGCCGGGCCGCATCCTTGGACCGGATGGCGTAGTCCCACAGACCATTGAGGTTGAGCCAGTCCTCGCGGACCATCTGGGGTCTCGGGTACTCCGGATGAGCGTTCTGGGGCGACACCTCTTTCGCCCACTTCGTCATCAAGGGACCGTTCGCCGGCTTCCAGGCGCCCTGGGCCAGGGGTGAAAGCAGCCCGACAGTGGCCGCGATCATGAGAAACAGGCTGGTTTGGAGACGATGATTGACCATGATGGAACCTCCCACGCAAAGAGTCACTCGGCACGTTCATCGTTTGTAGGGTGGGTTCTTAACCCACGCGTCAAGGGCACATCGGTCGGGAGCACGCGTGGGTCAAGAACCCACCCTACAAGCAACCACAGGGTACTCCGAGGCCGCCGAGAAGTAAAGAGCGTGTGACCCCCCGCTTGGCTCAATTGCGGGTGGCGACGGGGAGATTTTGTTTGAATACCCCAGCGGGAAACTGGTAAACTACTTTCATACAAAGGGCCTGTGCACCCACGGCCCGACACCTTACTGAAGGAGGATCATTATGTGTAACCGGAAGTACCGCAGCATCCTGTTTGTTCTCACCCTTCTGGCTCTGTCCTTTTCCGTCGCTTGGGCCGACACCACGACGGGTCTGGTCTCGCACTGGAAGCTGGACGATGGGGCCGGTCTGGTTGCCACCGACAGCGTCGGGGGCAACGACGGCATCCTCCAGGGCGACGCGACGTGGGCCGAGGGCCTTTTCGGCGGGGCCCTTCTGCTCGACGGCGCCGGGGACTACATCGACTGCGGCAGCAAACCCGCGTTCAACATCACCGACGCGGTGACGCTGGCCGCCTGGGTCCAGGCCCGCGGCGATTTCGCCTATCCCGACTGGTCCGGCATCATCATGCGCGGCGGGCCGAACATCGACACCTTCGCGTTCTACTACAACGGGCCCTCCCAGCAGCTCGGCTTCAAGACGACCGGGGCCACGCCGGAGTGGTACGCCACCGGCGCCAACACGGCGCCCGCTTTGTTCGACGGCGACTGGCACCACGTGGCCGCGACGTACGACGGCAAGACCAAGATCGTGTACCTCGACGCGGTCGTGGTCGGCACCGTCGCCACGACGGGCAGGATCGAGACCAGCAACGGCCGGCTCTTCCTCGGCGCGGGACGCGATCTGAACCCGACGACTCACCACCTGTGCGGCCGGATCGACGATGCCCGACTCTACAAACGCGGCTTGTCCGCGGCGGACATCAAGGAACTCGTTCCCCCCAAGGTGCAGGCCCGCAAGCCCGAACCTGCCAATGGGACCATCGGCGTGGTCACGCCCCTGTTTCGCTGGACCGCCGGCGAGACCGCGGTGCTCCACAACGTGTACATCGGAAAGACCCCCGATCTCGGGCCGGCCGACCTGGCCGGCAACCGCCAGCCCCTCGCCATGTTCTGGTACATTCCCGGCCTGGAGCTCGGCGTGACGTACTACTGGCGCGTCGACGAGATCGAGGCCAACGGCACGACGATTCACACCGGCAACGTCTGGAGCTTCGTCACCCAGGCCGCGACCGCCTACCAGCCCAGCCCGGCGGACGGGGCAAAAGACGCCTCGCCGACTCCCACGCTGACCTGGCGGCCGGGCCAGGCGGCTACCAAACATCACGTGTACTTCAGCGACACTCTCGACGCGGTCCAGCAGCGCGCCACCGGCGCGGATAAGGGCGAAATCGCAGACACCACGTTCTCTCCAGGCGCTCTGGCCGGCGCGACGACTTACTTCTGGGCTGTGGACGAGTTGATCGCCGGCGGGACCACCAAGGCCGGCCCGGTCTGGACCTTCACCACGTACCTGCCCGTGGATGACTTCGAGAGCTACACGGACGCCGAGGGCAGCCGGATCTACGAGACCTGGGTGGACGGCCTGACGAACAGCACGGGTTCGCTGGTCGGCTATATGACGTCCCCCTTTGCCGAGCAGAAGATCGTCCACGGCGGCAAGCAGTCCATGCCCCTGGATTACAACAATACCAAGGCGCCCTTCTACAGCGAGGCCGAGCAGGAGTTTGCGACCGCGCAGGACTGGACGGTGGGCGAGGTCAGCACGCTGGTCCTCTTCGTCCGAGGCAAACTGGGCAACGGTCCAGCGCCCTTGTACCTTGTGGTCAAGGATGCCTCCAATAAGACAGCTACCGCCATTTGTCCAGACGCAACCGTGATCGGCACAGCCAAATGGAGCGAGTGGAAGATTCCGCTGAGCAACCTGGCCGGCGTGAACCTCGCCAGGATCAAGAAGATCACCATCGGCCTGGGTGACAAGGCCAAGCCGGCGGCCGGCGGCGCGGGCCTGATCTTCATCGACGACATCCGCGTAACGAAGTGAGAACTGACGATGGGTACGGCCGGATTCTGGCGGCCGCAAATCATAAATAATGAATCGTAAATGATAGATCCAAGGGAGGACGGCCATGTGGAGGAGTGCCCGACGTTTCGTTTCCTTTCTCTTCGTCTCCGCCCTGCTGGCCGGCACGGCCCAAGGCGATCTGCAATCGGGTCTCGTAGCCCACTGGGAGTTCGAAGGAGACTTCACCGACTCCGCCGGCCTGAACGATGCCGCGCCCAAGGGCGATGCGAAGATCGTGACAGACGCCGAGCGCGGCCAGGTCGTCGAGTTCGACGGCACGGGCGACTATCTGGAGATCGCCAATTCCCCGTCCCTGAACCTCACCGGCGACAAGCTCACGCTGGCCGCCTGGGTCTGGCATGACAACGTGGCCGGCGATCCGGAGATCATTATTGCCAAGGTCTACAACAATACCACCCATCAAAGCCCGTACTTCTCCTACGGCCTGCACATCCTGACCAACGGCCAGCCGCGCATCTGGATCTCCCGGACCGGCGGCACCGCCAACGCCCCCGGCACCACCAACCTGCAATCCGGGAAGTGGTATCATCTGGCGGGCGTCTACGACGGCGCCCAACTGCGCCTGTACCTGGACGGCAAGCAGGTGGCCACCAACAATGTCTCCGGGAGTCTCCTCGGCTATGACACCGTGCTGCGTCTGGGCATCAACGGCGGCCTGACGGAGCCGATGGACGGCAAGCTGGACGATGTGCGGATTTATAATCGCGTCTTGAGCGAGCTGGAGATCCTGTCCCTCGTCACCGGCATCGCGCCCGACAAAGCCTGGAAGCCGGCGCCGGCGGACAAAGCCCCGGCCGTCACCATGCCCTTGCTGCAGTGGAGTCCCGGCGAAGGGGCCGTGTTCCACGATGTCTACCTCGGCACGAGCCCGGACCTGACGGAGGCGAACCGGGTCGCGCAGCGCAGCATGATGACCATGTACTACCATGCCCCCGGCCTGACGCCCGGCGCGACCTATTACTGGAGAGTTGATGAGATCGAAGCGAACGGCACGACCGTCCACGCGGGCAACGTCTGGAGTTTCACCGCGCAAGCCCTGACCGCCTACCTGCCGAGCCCGGCCGACGGGGCGGTGGACGCGGCGCCGGCCCCGACGCTGACCTGGCAGCCGGGCCAGGCGGCCACCAAACATCACGTCTACTTCAGCGACACCCTCGACGCGGTCCAGCAGCGGACCGCCGGCGCGGATAAAGGCGAGGTCACGAGCCCCACCTTCGCGCCGGGCGACTTGGCCAGCGCCACGACGTACTTCTGGGCCGTGGACGAGATGGTCGCCGGCGGCGGCACGAAAGCCGGGCCGGTCTGGAGCTTCAGCACCTATCTGTCCGTCGATGGCTTCGAGAGCTATACGGATGATGAGGGCAGCCGGATTTACGAGACGTGGGTCGACGGCTGGACCAACAACACCGGCTCCACCGTCGGCTACGTCCAGGCCCCCTTCGCCGAGCGGATCGTCGTCCACGGCGGCAGGCAATCGATGCCTCTGGATTACAACAACATCAAGTCACCCTTCTACAGCGAGGCCGAGCAGGAGTTCGCGACCGCCCAGGACTGGACAGTCGGCGCGGTCGGCACGCTGGTCCTCTTCGTCCGGGGCAAACTGAGCAACGGCCCCGCGCCCTTGTACTTCGCAGTCAAAGATGCCTCCAGTAAGACGGCCACCGTCCTCCATCCGGATGCCGCTGTTATCGGCACGGCCAAATGGACCGAGTGGAAGATCCCGTTGACCAGCCTGGCCGGCGTGAACCTCGCCAGGATCAAGAAGATCACCATCGGCTTGGGCGACAAAGCCAAGCCGGCAGCCGGCGGCGCTGGCCTCATCTATATCGACGATATCCGACTGATCAAGTCTTGAGCAAGGGAGGAGCAGCATGGGCAGAATAGGCGTTGTCTCAACCATCGTTGTCCTGGCACTCGGCGTGGTTGGGACCGGCTGGGCGCAGGAGCAGAGCGATCCCAACCTGATCGGCTGGTGGCAGCTCGACGAAGGCTCGGGGGCGGCCGCGGCCGACTCATCCGGCAAGGGTCACGACGGCCGCTTCGTCAGTGAGCCTCTCTGGACCGACGGCTTCTCCGGCACGGCCCTGGAATTCGATGGCGTGGACGACTACGTGCTCTGCGCCGAACGGAGCGGGACCAAACCCGGTGTCTATCCCAAGGAGCTGATGCCGGCGGGCGGTTTCACGGTGGCCTGCTGGGTCAAGCTCCACCAATTCGCGTACTTTAGCTCCTTTGTCGGCAACGGCATGGACAGCGGCGACGATGAATGCGGATTCTTCCTGTACAACTACGGCTGGGTCGGCGAAAGCGGTCAGGATTTCGGTCTGGCCATACGGACCGAGACCGGCATGCACTACGTCGAGACGCCGAATACCTACAAAACCGGCACTTGGTATCATTTGGCCGCCACCTATGACGGTCGCAGCGTCACCATCTACGTGAACGGCTCGGTGTCGGCCGGACCCCAGTCCGTCGGCGGCCCGATCCGGTGGGTCAGTCAATCCAGTGGGAACTATCCAGAACGATTTGCCCTTGGCGTCTGGCTGGACCCGGGCTATGACCTCTGGGTGGATGGCGCGATTGATGACGTGCGGTACTACAGCCGGGTCCTGGCCGAGGCCGAGGTCAAGAAGCTTGCTTTCCGCCCGAAGGCTCACAACCCCGATCCGCCCGACGGCGCTGCCGCCGTGACCATGCCCCTGCTCAAATGGACCGCAGGCACCTCGGCCCAATTCCACAGCGTGTATCTCGGAACCGGCCCGGAGCTTGGGCCGGCGGCGCTGGTCGGTGCGCGCCTGCCTTTCACCATGTACTACCACGTTCCCGGTCTGCAACCGGGCGTCACGTACTGGTGGCGCGTCGACGAGATCGAGAAGGACGGCGTCACCACCTATACCGGCGATGTCTGGACGTTCACGGCTCAGGCCCTGACGGCCTATCATCCCACGCCAACCGACGGGGCGAACGACGCCGCGCCGACGCCTGTTCTGACCTGGCTGCCGGGCCAAGCGGCCGTCAAGCATCACGTGTACTTCAGCGACGCCCGCGACGCGGTCGAGCAGCGGGCCGCCGGCGCGGATAAGGGCGAGGTCACGGACGCCACGTTCTCTCCGGGCGCCGTGGCCAACGCAACCACGTACTTCTGGGCGGTGGACGAGGTGATCGCCACCGGCGGCACGAAAGCCGGCCCGGTCTGGACCTTCACCACGTACCTGCCCGTCGATGACTTCGAGAGCTACAACGATGAGCCGGACAAGGGCACGCGTCTCTACGAGACCTGGATCGACGGCCTGACGAACGGCACCGGCGCGCTGGCCGGGTATATGACGGCCCCCTTCGCCGAGCAAACCATCGTCCACGGCGGCGTGCAATCGATGCCCCTGGACTACAACAATATCAAGACGCCGTTCTACAGTGAGGCTGAACGGGAGTTCGCGGCCCCGCAGGACTGGACGGTCGGTGAGGTCCGCACGCTGGTCCTGTTCGTCCGAGGCAAGTCGGGCAACGGCCCCGCTTCTTTGTATGTCGCAGTGACGGACGCGTCCAACCGCACGGCCACGGTCGTTCACCCGGATTCGGCCGTGGCGGGCACGGCCCAGTGGACCGAATGGAAGATTCCGCTGACGAGCGTCACCGGCGTGAACCTCGCCAAGGTCAAGAAGATCGCCATCGGTCTGGGTGACAAAGCCAATCCCAAGGCAGGCGGCGCGGGCCGGATGTACATCGACGATATCCGCATGACGAGGTGAAGGCCGACCATGCGCGCGACCGGATTCTGGTGGCAGCAAATCATAAATCGTAAATCATAAACTCCGAAAGGAGGACACATGGCGCGAACTCGATTCCTACTCGCTCTGTTGCTCGGATTGCTCCTGGTGCCGGGGGTCGTCCCGGCGGGCCCACTCCCCGAGCCGACGCCTGGCCTGCCGGAGCTGAAGTCCATCGCCTACCGTGCGGCGGCACCGCTGACCATTGACGGTGACCTTTCGGACTGGGAGGGAGCCGCCTTCAAACTCATCGGCCGACAGCAGGACGTCTTCCGGGGCGAGTGGGCCGGGCCGGACGATCTGACCTGCACCTGGTCGGTGATGTGGGATGACACGACCTTCTACTTTGCCGCGGCAATCCGCGATGATGTCCTCGTGGAAGCGACCGATCCCCAACAGCCGTGGACCGGCGATTGCACGTTTCTCTACATCGATGCCGACGGGGACGGGACGATTGAGAACAAGGGAGCCTTCTTCCTGTTCCACGGCCAACCGGCTTTCTTCGGTATGACCGCGGGTCTGACCGAGGCGGCGAACGCCGGGAGTATCAGCCTGGCCATCGTCATGGAGCCACGCCTGGGAAAAGCAGGCCGGATCCTGGAGGCCGCGTTTCCCCTGGACTGTCTGCCGGTCAAGAAGCCTGTCCTGGGAGCGATTTTCCGCATGATGCCCGGCTATGAAGAGGGCACGCAGGGAGCGGAACAGCCGCCCAAGTTTCTGGATTGGGGCGGCGTGAATCCGGACGAGGCGCCAAATTTGCGCCAGGTCATCTTCGCCGGAGCCACCGGCACGAACCCGTGGGGCATGGCGCGCGAACCCAATCCCGCGAACGGGGCGGCGGCGGTTCTCGCGCCCCTGTTCCGCTGGACGGCCGGGGACGGCGCCCTTCTCCACGATGTTTACCTGAGCACGAGTCCCGATCTCGGTCCCGCCGACCTCGTCGCCACGCACCTGCCGATCGCTATGTACTACCATGCCCGCGGGCTCGAGGCGGGCGCGACCTACTACTGGCGCGTGGATGAAATCGCGGCGGACGGCAAGACGGTTTGTACCGGCAACGTCTGGTCCTTCATGGCCCAGGCGCCGACGGCCTACCGGCCCGAGCCGCCCGATGGAGCAAACGCGACGTCGCCTGCCGCGACGCTGACCTGGATGCCGGGCGCTGGTGCCCTGAAACACCATCTCTACTTCGGCGAAAGCCTCGAGGCGGTCACGCAGGGAGCCGCCGACGTGGACAAAGGCACCTTGACGGAGACAAGCTTTGCACCGGGGACTCTGGCGGGCTTGAAGACCTATTATTGGCGGGTCGATGAGATCGGGGCGGCGGACGCGGTCAAGACCGGGCCGGTCTGGAGTTTCACCACCTGCCTGCCCATCGACGATTTCGAGAGCTACACGGACGATGTGGCGGCCAAGACCACGATCTTCGACACCTGGATCGACGGCTTGACCAATGGTCTGAGCGGCTCGACCGTGGGCTATGCCCAAGCCCCGTTCGCCGAGCAGAAGATCGTCCACAGCGGCAAGCAGTCGATGCCGTTGGACTATAACAACGTCAAGTCGCCCTTCTACAGCGAAGCGGAACGGGAATTCGCCGCCGCCCAGGATTGGACGGTTGGGAATGCGGGCACGCTGGTCCTGTTTGTCCGGGGCCGGGTGGGCAATGGCGCGGCGGCGTTGTACCTCATCGTGAAGGACGCCTCCAACCATGCGGCCACGGTCATTCACCCCAACGCGGCGGTGGTCAGCACAGCCCGGTGGACCGAATGGAGGATTCCGCTGAGCAGCCTGGCCGGCGTCAACCTGGCCAAGGTCCAGAAGATCGCCATCGGTCTCGGCGACAAAGCCGCGACACAAGCCGGTGGCAAGGGTCTGATCTTCGTCGACGACATCCGGTTGACGAAGCCGTAACGACTTATGATTTACGATTTCTGATTTATGATTGTAGATCGGGAAGGGAGGATTGCGATGGACCACAGAAAGCACGCGGTCATCTGGGGCGGGATCGCCCTGGCGTTGATGGCCGCACAGACGAGGGCCATCGGCGCGGACGACCCCAACCTCATCGCTTGGTGGACGCTCGACGAGGGCACCGGGACGACGGCCCCCGACTCCAGCGGCCATGGCAATGACGCGAGTTTCCAGGGCGCTCCTACGTGGGTGGCCGATGGGAGACTCGGGGGCGCGGTGAAATTCAACGGCACCTCCGATTATCTCGCCGCTCCGGACTCCGCCAGCCTGGATATCAAAGGCGACCGCCTGACACTCGCGGCGTGGGTCAACGCCAATAGCTGGGCGACCAGCCACATGATCCGCAAGATCCCGGATACGGGCACGGGGTCCATCTACTTCATTCGGGTGCAGTCGAACGTGCTGCGCGGCGATATCGCCACACCGGCCGGCACGGTCGTCGTGCAGGGAGTAACGGCCGTGCGCGCACAAGAATGGGTTCACGCGGCCCTCGTCTACGACGGCGCCGAGGGGCGCGTCTATCTGAACGGCGTGGTGGACGGGCGGGCCAGCCTCTCCGGGAAGATCACGGAGAGCAACAACGAGCTGCGCATCGGTCGCGGCGAGCCGGCGGGCTACCTCAACGGGACGATCGACGATGTCCGCATCTACAACCGCGCCCTGACGGTGGAGGAGATCAAGCAGCTCAATCCCCCCCAACTCCAGGCGTACAAGCCCCAGCCGGCCCATGGGGATCGGGCGGTCGCCACGCCTTTGCTCCAGTGGACGGCCGGCGTGACGGCGGTGCTGCACGACGTGTACCTGGGCACGAAGCCAGAGCTCGGACCTGCCGACCTGGTGAGCTCGCGCATGCCCATGACGCTTTACTATCACACGCCGGGCTTGCAGCCCGGGACGACCTACTACTGGCGGGTGGATGAGATCGAGACCGATATGACCACCGTCCACACCGGCAACGTCTGGAGTTTCACCACGCAGGCCCTGACGGCCTATCAGCCCAACCCGACGGACCAGAGCGGGAGCGTCTCCCCTACCGTGACGCTGGCCTGGTTGCCCGGCAAGAATGCCCTCAAGCACCGCGTGTACTTCAGCGACAGCCTCGACGCGGTCACGCAGGCAGCCGCCGATGCGGATAAAGGCGAGCAGAAAGAAACGACCTTCACACCCACGGGCCTGGCGGAGGCGACCACGTACTACTGGCGCGTGGACGAGGTCCTGATCGACAGCACGATCCAGGCCGGGCCGGTGTGGAGCTTCTCCACGTTCCTGCTCGTCGATGACTTCGAAAGTTACACGGATACAGAGGGCAGCCGCATCTACGAGACCTGGATCGACGGCTGGACCAACAGTACCGGCTCGACCGTCGGCTACACCCAGGCCCCCTTTGCCGAGCGGACCATCCTCCACGGCGGCAAGCAGTCCATGCCGCTGGACTATAACAATGTCGCGTCGCCCTTCTACAGTGAGGCCGAGCGTGAGTTCGCGACCGCCCAGGATTGGACGGTCGGCGAGGTCAGCACGCTGGTCCTCTTCGTCCGAGGCAGATCGGGCAACGGCCCGGCTCCGTTGTATTTCGTGGTCAAGGATTCTTCCAACCACACGGCCACGGTCCTGCACCCGGATCCGGCGGTGGTGGGCGCGGCCAGGTGGACCGAATGGAAGATTCCGCTGACGAGCCTCACCGGCGTGAATCCCGCCAAGGTCAAGAAGATCACCATTGGTGTCGGTGCTAGGGCCGATCCGAAGGCCGGTGGCACCGGCCGGATCTACATCGACGATATCCGTGTAACGAAATAGAAACTGACGACGTGTGCGACCTGGCTCTGGTGGCAGAAGATCGTAAATAGTGAATCATGAATGAGAAATCTTGAAAGGAGAACGATCATGTGTAAAAGACTCGCCATTCTGATCTTGGGTGCGGCAGCCTTGTGCGTCGCTCCGAACCTCGGGCACGCCGGGACGCTCGTGGCCCATTGGCCCCTGGACGGCAATGTGCTCGACACGAGCGGCAACAACTATAATGGGACGGCCAACGGCAAGGTGAGCTACACGGCGGGCATGTACGGCCAAGCGGCCGAGTTCCACGGCGCCGGCGATTATGTGCAAATCGCGAACAATCCCGGCATACAGTTGCTGGCCGGCACCGAATTCACCGTGGCCGCCTACGTGAACACGACCAGCTTGAACCAACAAAACGTTCTGATTCACGGTCTGGGGTGCTCCACGTGGGCCAGTTGGTTCCTTGGCGTGCAGGGCGGCGAGCCGGATGCCACTCTCTCGCCGAACAGCTTCGTCTTCGGCGTCCGTACGTCGAATGGCGGCGCCTATACGGGCGTGACGGCGCCGGCAACAGCGGGCGAATGGTTCCATATCGTGGCGACGCACGACGGCAAGACGCTGCGCCTGTACACCAATGGAGAGGAGCGCGGCAATGCGGCCGCCCCCATGCCCTACAACAGCGGCGAGCCCCTGCACGTCGGCGGCGACCCGGGCTGCAGCGGCCGGTCCTGGTACACGGGTCTCGTCGATGATGTGTTCATCTTCAGCAAGGCGATGAGCGTCAACCAGGTGCGAGAGTTGGGCTCCGGCAGCATCCCCACGTGGGTGAAGGCCGAGAAGCCCAGCCCGGCCGACGGCACGATCGGTGTGGCGATGCCCTTGCTACAGTGGAGCAAAGGCGACACGGGCGTGCTCCACAGCCTTTACCTGGGCACCAGTCCCGACCTGACCGAGGCGGACTTGAAGTCAGCCCGTTCGCCCATGACGATGTACTACCACATTCCCGGGTTCCAGCCCGGCACGACCTACTACTGGCGCGTCGATGAGATCGAGAAGGACGGCGTCACCGTCCACACGGGCGATGTCTGGAGCTTCATGACCCAGGATGTGACGGCCTACTACCCCAATCCTGCGAACAAGGCGAATACCGCGTCGACCGCCCCGACCCTCACCTGGATGCCGGGAACGGGGGCCGTGAAGCATCATCTCTATCTCGGTGATAACCTCGACGCGGTGACCCAAGGCGCGGCCGCGACAGACAAAGGTGTCCTGGCCGATGCCACTTTCGCGCCTCCGGCCCTGGACAGCCTGACCACGTACTACTGGCGGGTCGATGAGATCCTGACCGGCGATGCTGTCAAGACCGGACCCGTCTGGACCTTCACCACGTGCCTGCCCGTCGATGATTTCGAGAGCTATACGGATGACCTGGCGGCCAAGACCACGATCTTTGACACCTGGATCGATGGCCTGACCAACGGTCTGAGCGGCTCGACCGTGGGCTACGCCCAGGCCCCGTTCGCCGAGCAGACCCTTGTCCACAGCGGCAAGCAATCCATGCCCCTGGATTACAACAACGTCAAGGCGCCTTTCTACAGTGAGGCCGAGCAGGAGTTCGCGACTGCCCAGGACTGGACGGCCAACGGGATCGACACGCTGGTTCTCTACGTCCGGGGCAGACCGGTCAACGACCAGGCCAAATTGTACGTCGTACTGAAGGATGCCTCCAACCACAGCGGCATCGTCACCCACCCGGATACAGCGGTCGTGACGGCCACGACATGGACGGAGTGGAAACTCGCGCTGGCCGAGTTCAGCGGTGCCGGCGTGAACCTGGCCAAGATCAAAAAGATCGCCATCGGCGTCGGCGACAAAGCCAATCCGGCGGCGGGCGGTCAGGGTCTGATCTTCGTCGATGACCTCCGCTTGGCCAAGCCGTGAGGTCACGACGAGTCGCTGCTCGACGAGCAGACGAACATACGTCGCGTCTTTGGGTGCCATGTCTACGCTTGCGTGGACATGGCACCCACGCTACGTGGAAGACGGCAGATCGTAGACGACAAATGGAGACGGGAGAACGATCATGTGGACGAGGTGGGCTTTTCTGGCGGTCGTGTTGCTGAGCCTGGGCCACAGCGCGGCCGCAGGACTGATCGGGTACTGGGCGTTCGAGGAAGGGAACGGCACCGTCGCCAAGGATAGCTCCGGCAACGGTCATGACGGCCAACTGGTTGGCAACCCGCAGTGGGTGGCGGGGACTGTGGGCGGCGCCTTGAAGTTCGACGGCGCCCAGTCCAAGATCGATATCCCTTACTGGCCGGAGGTGACGCCGACCGAAGGGACGACCATCTGCAGTTGGGTGTTCCCGACGGATACGAGCCGGTCCTGCATCGTCGGCCAGTTCGAAGGCTACGGCATGGCCCTGATGACCGGCCTGTATCTCAAATCGGTGATCTGGGGTAGCGACTGGGTGCTGGACACGACCATCCCGCAAGGAGAGTGGTCGTACCTCGTCATGACTTGGGACGTCGCCAACAAGCAGCGCAAGGTCTATCTCGACGGCCGGCTGGCCGGTGAGAGAGCGGACTCGGCCGTGCCGGCCGTCCGGAACAACCTGGGGATCGGCCTCTGGATCGGCTGGCCGGACGCCTGGGGCGACGACTCCTTCGCCGGACTGCTGGATGAGGTGCGCGTGTATAACCGCGTGCTGATCGCCGGCCAGGTCGAGGACCTGTTTCACGGAATCGCCCCGGACTTCCTGAAGGCACAGGCACCCGACCCGGCCGACGGCGCGATCGGGGTTGCCATGCCGCTGCTGCGGTGGAGCAAAGGCGAGACCGCGATGCTCCACAACCTTTATCTCGGCACGAGTCCGAACCTGACGGATGCCGACCTGAAGGTGTCGCGGCAACCGCTCACCATGTACTACCACGTGCAGGGTCTGCAACCCGGCACCACGTACTACTGGCGTGTGGACGAGATTGAAAAGGACGGCGTCACTATTCACACCGGCAGCGTCTGGAGCTTCGTGGCGCAGGCCCTGACGGCGTATTACCCGGGACCGGCGGACCAGGCCAGTGATGTCCCCGCCGGCGCGACGCTCACGTGGATGCCGGGCGCCGGTGCCGTGAAACACCGCGTCTATTTCGGCGCTAACCTGGATGCCGTCACGCAGGGAGCCACCGAGGCGGACAAGGGTGAATTGGCGGAGACGACCTTCACTCCCGGGACGCTGGACAGCTTGGCGACCTACTATTGGCGTGTGGACGAGGTCCTGGCCGCCGGCGTCAAAACCGGACCGGTCTGGAGCTTCACGACCACGCTGTCCGTGGACGACTTCGAGAGCTACACGGACGGCGAGGGCAGCCGCATCTACGAGACTTGGATCGACGGCTGGACCAATGGCACCGGGGCCACCGTCGGGTACGCCCAAGCCCCCTTTGCCGAGCAGAAGATCGTCCACGGCGGCCAGCAGTCGATGCCCCTGGACTTCAACAACATCAAATCGCCCTTCTACAGCGAGGCCGAGCGCCAGTTCGCATCGACCCAGGACTGGACCGCCGGCGGCGCGGGCACGCTGCTCCTCTACGTGCGCGGCAAGTCGTCCAACGGCTCGACTCCCGTCTATGTCAGACTGGAAGACGCCGCCAAGAAGGCGGCCACCGTTGTCCATCCGGACCCGGCCTTCGCCGCCACGACCCAATGGACCCAGTGGAGAATTCCGCTGACCGACTTCGCCGGCGTGAACTTGGCCAAGATCAAGAGGCTCTGTATCGGCGTGGGCGACCAGTCCCACCCGAAGGCCGGTGGTACCGGCCTGATCTTCATCGACGATATCTGCCTGGCGAAGTGACGAACGATAGTGTGTGCGACCGAATTCTGACGACCGCAAATCATAAATGATAAATCCGAAGGAGGACAACCATGCGCAAGAGATTTACGTTCTGGTTCGTGGCGGGGCTCGTGCTGAGTTGCTGCGGTGTGAGCCCGGCGGCCGACCCGGCCGATCCGAACTTGGTGGGCTGGTGGCAACTGGATGACGGTTCCGGCACGGTCGCCGCGGATACCAGCGGCAAGTGCGTCGACGGCGAGTTGTCTGGCAATCCGGTCTGGAGCGGAGACGGCGTGATCGGCGGCTGCCTGCTGTTCGACGGGACGGACGATTACGTGTTCATCGACGGCGGCTTCAAACTCCCCACCTACACCATGACCGTCTGGTTCCGCGATGATACGCCGGGACAGCGGGACATCATCTCCGCGTACGCTCCGACCGTACTCCACGGTATTCTGCTCGAGGTGGGCGCCGACGGCAGGCTGCGTTTTCTGAACCGTTTCCCCCTGGGGACCGGCGGCGGGAACAATATCTACAGCACGGCCACGTTCGGCGGCGACGGCCTGTGGCATCATGCCGCCATCACCAAGTCCCTCACGGAAATCGCGCTATTTGTCGACGGGCAAGAGATCGGGAGAATGGCCGACACCAGCGTGTTCGGCGCCTCGGAGGCGTTCGGCGTGGCCCTGGGATGCCTGGATAACGAGCGGGGGCTCGCGCGCATGTTCCTCGGGGCCATGGATGACGTACGGATCTACAACCGGGCCCTTGCCGCCGACGAGATCAAGGCCCTGGTCCCCCGCAAGCTGAAGGCTTACAAGCCCAGCCCCGCGGACGGCACGGTGGGCACCAACCTCCCGCTGTTCCAGTGGACCAAGGGCGAGACGGGCATGTTCCACAACGTCTACATCGGGACCAAGGCGGACCTGACGGACGCCGATCTGCAAGGCAACCGCTTGCCGCTCGCGATGTTCTACTATGCCGCAGGCCTCCAGCCCGGCACGACCTACTACTGGCGGGTGGACGAGATCGAGCAGGACGGCACCACGATCCACAC